>ERZ1066118.45-NODE-45-length-141237-cov-16.815267_pt1 | contig 141237 bp, 112 predicted proteins | sample MGYA00382765_ERZ1066118 | MGnify/ENA primary metagenome ERZ1066118 (study PRJEB33369, sample SAMEA5778348) | biofilm metagenome | biome: Industrial cooling water; feature: Water cooling tower basin; material: Biofilm | place: United Arab Emirates | collected... | reverse complement strand
CCTCCGGAAACACCCACGCATGCCCCATCTGCAGCAACGTCGCGCCCACCGCAGCAGCACGGGCGAAGATCAATTGCAGGCCTTCCCACCCCAGGTAGACGACCCCGGCCCACTGCACGGCCCCCAACGCCGACGGATAAGCCGCCAGCAAGGCGGCCAAGCCGGTCACCGCAGCAGCCATCAGCAGCCAGTCCCCGGCGATCAGCCCGGCCAAGGCGGCGAAGCCCCCTGCCCGCCCGCCGCGGGCGGCCGCGGTCAGAATGGCGAATGTCCCCGGGCCGGGGAGCATGAGGAAGACCATGGTCGAAGCGACGAGTGCGCCGTAGTCCGCGATGCCGAGAATCTGCATGGGTCAGTCTTCCGCCCGGTCCTGGTCGACGTCCCGGCGCAAGAGGACGACGCAACGCGCTGCGCCGTCCAGCATCGGCACGTCGAGCGGGACGATGTCTTCCACGACGGCCCAACGCGGCAGGGCGGCGATTTCCTCGTGCGGCACCGCGCCCTTCAAGGCAGCCCACTTGCCGCCGGCAGCGAGCAGGCCAGAGGTGAGCGTGACGAAATCTCGCAGGCTGGCGAAGGCCCGGCTCGCGACCAGATCGAAGGCGGAATCTCGGCCTGCCTCCTCCACCCGGGCATGCAGGCATTCGACCGTCGCGCCCAAACCCAGCTGCGCCACGGCTTGCCGCTGGAACGCCGTCTTCTTCTCGACGGCGTCGATCAACGTGAATCGAACGGGCGGCAGGTCGGGTTGTGCCGGTGCGGCCCTGGGGACAGGCTCCGACTGCACGTCCTCCAGTTCTTGCGGCCCCTGGGGCTGCTGGGGCTGATGGGGCTGCTGCGGGCCGTGCGAAACCCGCGATGCCTGTTCGGCGATGGCCCAGACCAAACCAGGCAAACCCGCACCGCTGCCTACATCGGCCACGCGCGCAGCGCGCGCGCCGCGTGGGCCTGCGGACAACTGCAACCGATGCCGCACGGGCGCCCAGGCGGCCAAGCTGTCCAGCAGGTGCAGGCGCAGCATGTTTTCCGGATCGCGCACGGCGGTCAGGTTGTAGACCGCGTTCCACTTCTGCAACAGGCTCAGGTATTCCATCAACTGATGGCGGGCACCCGACCCGAGCGGCATCCCCAAGGCGCCCAAGCCTTGGTCCAGAAGATCCTGAAGCGCCTCGGTCGATGCCTCTGCGTGCGGCGCGATGGCCGTGCCTCCCTGCCCGACGACAGGACGAGGACGAGGACGCGGCCCTTCCCGCTTGTTTCGAGACGGCATCGGCGGGTTGGGCGTCGGGCGCGGGCGGTCGCTGTTGGCGGGACGTGGGGCGGTCCACGTGGCCTCAGGCCGCGCGACGCGCCTTCCAGACATGCTTTTTCAGGTGCACGAGCAGCAAGGACAACGCCGCGGGCGTGACGCCGGAGATGCGCCCGGCCTGTCCCAGCGTTTCAGGGCGCTGCGCGGCCAGCTTCTGACGCACTTCGTTCGACAAGCCTTTCACGTCGGCGTAGTCCAGATCCGTCGGAAGCCTGACGGACTCATTGTTCTCTTGACGCTGGACCTCGTGGCGCTGGCGCTCGATGTAGCCCGCGTATTTGAGCTGGATCTCGACCTGCTCGGCAGCCTGCGGGTCCTCCAAGCCGGGAGCGCCCACGGCGTCCGCGACGACGGCCTTGTAGGTGACGCCCGGCCGGCGCACCAGGTCGGCGAGGGTGTATTCATGATCGATGGGCTGGCCGAGCAAGTCGGTCGCGCGGTCCGCTGGCAGCAGCTTCGGGTTGACCCAAGTGTCCCGCAACCGCTGCATCTCGCGGTCGATGGCGTCGCGCTTGCGCGCGAACGCCGACCAGCGCGCGTCGTCGACGCACCCGAGTTGCCGACCGATCTCCGTCAGCCGCAAGTCCGCATTGTCTTCGCGCAGCGACAACCGGTATTCGGCGCGGCTGGTGAACATGCGATACGGCTCGGAGACGCCCTGGGTCACCAGATCGTCCACGAGCACGCCGATGTACGCCTGCTCACGGCCCGGACACCAAGGGTCGCGGCCGGCGACTTGGAGGGCGGCGTTGATGCCTGCCAGCAAGCCCTGCGCCGCGGCCTCCTCGTAGCCCGTGGTGCCATTGATCTGGCCGGCGAAGAACAACCCCGAGATGGCGCGCGTTTCCAGCGAGGACTTGAGCCCCCGCGGGTCGTAGTAGTCGTATTCGATCGCATAGCCCGGCCGGAGGATGTGGACGTTCTCCAACCCTTTCATCGACCGGACCAGCGCCAGTTGCACGTCGAACGGCAGACTGGTCGACACCCCGTTGGGGTAGATCTCGTGAGTGGTCAGCCCTTCAGGTTCCAGGAAGATCTGGTGCGAGTCCTTGCCGGCGAACCGATGGATCTTGTCCTCGATCGATGGGCAGTAACGCGGGCTCACGCCTTCGATCACCCCAGTGAACATGGGCGACCGGTCGAGCCCGGCGCGGATGATGTCGTGGGTGCCGGCGTTGGTGTGCGTCACCCAGCACGGCAGTTGCCGAGGGTGACGCGAAGCGTCGCCAAGGAACGAAAAGACGGGAACGGGATCCTCGTCGCCGGGTTGTTCCGCCAGCACGGTGTAGTCGATGGTCTTGCCGTCCAACCGAGGCGGCGTTCCCGTTTTCAGCCGTCCCTGCGGAAGACGCATTTCCTTGAGCCTTGCGGCCAGGGAGATCGATGGCTGGTCGCCCGCACGCCCGCCGGAATGATGCTGGAGTCCGACGTGGATCAGGCCGTTGAGGAAGGTTCCGGCCGTGAGCACCACGGCCCGCCCCCGGAAGCGGATGCCGACCTGAGTGACCGCGCCGACCACGCGATCGCCTTCGAGGATGAGGTCATCGACGGGCTGCTGGAAGAGCGTGAGATTTGGCTGATTCTCGAGCCGGGAGCGGATTGCTTGGCGGTACAGCACGCGATCGGCCTGGGCGCGAGTCGCCCGTACGGCGGGGCCTTTGCTCGAGTTCAGGATTCGGAACTGGATGCCGGCCTCGTCCGTTGCGGCGGCCATGGCGCCGCCGAGCGCATCGACCTCCTTAACGAGGTGGCCCTTCCCGATGCCGCCGATCGACGGATTGCAGGACATCTGGCCCAGCGTTTCGATGCTGTGCGTCAGCAGAAGCGTCTTGCGCTCCATGCGTGCCGCGGCCAAAGCGGCTTCGGTACCGGCATGGCCGCCACCGATCACGATCACGTCGAATTCGTCGGGATGCAGCATTCACGCGCTCCGGGGGGGAGCGGATTATATGGGGGCGAGCCGGGGGTGTGCCAGGGCCGCTTCGCGGCGCACGGTCAGGGCGGTACGCCTAGACGTTGCTGGGGCTGTCGAGGTTTGCGACGGCGGCGCTCGTGGCTTGGCACATCTACGATCGCGGCTGTTTCACGTGAAACATCCGGAGTGAACGCGTGGCATGCTGAATGCGGGCGAACCCCGCGACTATAGTTCGATCGGCGGACGACGGCCCGGTCCAAGAGCACCGCGCTCCGTCCGGCGGAAGCGAAAAAGCTGAGATGAGGAAGCTTGCTTGAGACGGATAGGCGAGTGCGAGGCAGCCGAGGCGGCCGCCATCGGAGCAGGCGGGTGGCGCTACGCAATCAGCAATCGCCGCATGCAACGTTTCACGTGAAACATTCTGTCAAGCCGGCGCAATGGCACCGGAATGTTTCACGTGAAACAAACGGAGAACTTAGGGACACGCGAGCAGGTCCTTCAAACTCACACCGCCAGCGGGTTCCTAGACCATTTCCGCGGTGGGGAGCGCCGACGTCGGCAGCGCTTGCGCCTCGTCGGCTGCAAGTGCGAATGCGCATGCCCGCTCGGCAATCATCAAGGTCGGCGAGTTCGTGTTGCCCGAGGTGATGGCCGGCATCACCGATGCATCAGCGACCCGCAACCCCCGCACACCGTGCACACGCAACCGAGCGTCGACCACGGCGTCATGGTCGCTGGCCTGCCCCATCCGGCACGTGCCCACCGGATGGAAAATCGTGGTTCCGATCTCGGCCGCAGCGCGCTGCAGGTCTTCCTCCGTTTGCGCGTGCAACCCAGGCAAATACTCCTCCGGTGAAAAACCGCGCAGTGCCGGTGCGGCCATGATCCGGCGCGTCAGCCGCAAACTGTCGGCAGCGACGCGGCGATCACCCTCGGTCGCCAGATAGTTCGGTGCGATGGCCGGTGCATCTTCGGGGCGCGCCGTACGGATCCGAACGGTCCCCCGGCTTTCCGGGCGCAGGTTGCACACCGACGCCGTCATGGCCGGGAATGCATGCAACGGGTCGCCGAACTTGTCCAGCGACAGCGGTTGCACGTGGTACTCCACGTTCGCTGTTGCCTGCTCCTCGTCCGAGCGCGCGAATGCCCCGAGTTGCGAAGGCGACATGCTCATCGGCCCGCGGCGCCTGAAGACGTAGTCCGCACCCATGCGCGCCTTGCCGAACCAGCTGTTGGCCATCTGATTCAGCGTCTTCGCGCCACGCAGCTTGTAGATCATCCGAAGCTGCAGATGGTCCTGGAGGTTGGCGCCCACGCCGGGCCGGTCCAGCCGCAGCGGCACCCCGGCCGCTTCCAGCACGGCCCGCGGGCCCACGCCGGACAACTGCAGGAGTTGCGGCGTGCCGATGGCACCAGCCGCCATCACGACTTCCTTGTGCGCCTGCGCAGCCCAGACCGCGCCATCCAGACCCACGAACTCCACGCCCGTGGCACGCAGCGCGCCATCGGCGTCCGATCCCAACAGCACACGTCGCACGTGGGCCCCGGAGACGACTTTCAGATTGGGACGCTTGAGCGCCGGCCGAAGGAAGGCCTTGGCCGCGTTCCAGCGGATGCCACGCTTCTGGTTGACCTCGAAGTAGCCACAGCCGAAGTTGTCGCCGCGGTTGAAGTCCTCCACCGGCGGAATGCCGCATTGGGCCGCCGCTTCGCGCCAGGCGTCCAGCAGGCTCCAGGACAGTCGCTGCGCCTCGACCCGCCATTCGCCACCGTGGCCGTGCAACGGGTCGCGGCCGCCGCCATCCAGCCGGTGGTAGTCCTCGTGCTTGAGGAAATGCGGCAGCACCTCGTCCCAGGACCACCCGGCATTGCCGGCGGCCGCCCAACCGTCGTAGTCGGCGCGCTGGCCGCGCATGTAGATCATGCCGTTGATGGACGAGCAGCCGCCGAAGACCTTGCCGCGCGGATACCGGATCGAGCGGCCGTTCAGCCCGGCGTCCGGTTCGGTGGCGAAGAGCCAGTCCGTGCGCGGATTGCCGATGCAGTACAGGTAGCCGACCGGGATGTGGATCCACAAGTAGTTGTCGCGCCCGCCCGCTTCGAGGAGCAGCACGCGCCGCGACGGGTCTGCCGACAACCGGTTGGCCAGCAGGCAGCCCGCGGTGCCCGCACCCACCACGATGTAGTCGTACGTCTCGCCCATCGTCCGCACCGTCATCGCTGCCCGCCCCTTCGCCGCGCGCGGCGGCCTCTGCTGTCCTGCCCCGTCGACCGAGTGTTCGCGGCCACTACGCGTGTCGCCGCCCTAGCCTGCCATCTGGATGACCTGGCGCACGGATTCGCCCCGCGCGAGCCGGTCGAGCGCCGCATTGATGTCCTCCAGCGGCACGCGCTCGCTCATCAGCCGATCGACCGGCAGCTTGCCGGCGCGATACATGGCCACGAAGCGCGGCACATCGCGGCTGGGCACGCAGGATCCCACGTAGCTGCCCTTGAGGGTACGCTCCTCCGCGATCAGGCTCACCGCCTGCAGGGGCCACTGGGCGGCCGGGTTCGGCAGCCCGGCCGTCACCGTGGTGCCGCCCCGCCGCGTGATCCGGTAGGCCAGCTCCAGCGCCGGCACCACGCCCGCCATCTCGAACGCGTAGTCGACCCCGCCCCCCGTGGCTTCCTTGACCTTGGCGACGACGTCCGGGTCGCGCGCGTTGAAGACGGCCGTGGCCCCCATCGAGCGCGCCATGTCCAGCTTGGCGTCGAGCATGTCCACCGCGATCACGTCGCGCGCGCCGATCGCCGCGGCGGCCATCAGCGACGAGAAGCCCACGCCGCCCAACCCGACCACCGCGATGCGCGAGCCGGCCTCGGCGCGCGCCGTGTTCAGCACCGCGCCCGCGCCGGTCAGCACCGCGCAGCCGAAGAGCGCCGCCTCTTCCCAGGGCAGGTCGGCGTCGATCTTGACGATCGAGCGCCGCGACACCACGGCGTAATCGGCGAAGGCCGAGCAGCCGAGATGATGGTTCAGCCGGCCCCCGCCCGTCAGCGCAAGACGCTTGTAGCCGCCCAGCAGGGAGCCCGCCGCGTTGGACTCGCCGCCCGGCTCGCACAACGCGGGCCGGCCCACGGCGCAACTGGGGCAGCCGCCGCAACTGGGGCGGAACACCAGCACGCAATGGTCACCCACCGCCAGATCGCGCACGCCTTCGCCCAACTCCACCACTTCGCCGGCGGCTTCGTGCCCGATCACGATCGGCATCGGCCAGGGCCGGTCGCCGTTGATCGCCGACAGGTCCGAATGGCACAGCCCCGCGGCATGCACCTTCAGCAGCACCTCGCCCGGTCCGGGCGGGGCCAGGTCCACCTGCTCGATCGACAGGGGGCGGCTCTGCGCGTACGGCGCCGGTAGCCCGATCTCGCGCAGCACCGCCGCACGCACCTTCATCATCGTGAGTCCCCTCCTCCGTGTCCCATCGCGGCCCGGCGCGCTTACAGGCCCGCCATCGCCAGGTACTTGATTTCGAGGTATTCGTCGATGCCGACCCGGGAACCCTCGCGCCCCAGCCCCGACTGCTTGACGCCACCGAAGGGCGCCACCTCGTTGGACAGCAGGCCGCTGTTGATGCAGACCATGCCGGCCTCGATGGCCTCGGCCACGCGCCACACGCGCCCGATGTCGCGCGCGTAGAAATACGCCGCCAGCCCGAACTCGGTGTCGTTGGCCATCGCCACCGCCTGCTCCTCCGTGTCGAAGGAAAAGAGCGGCGCCACCGGGCCGAAGGTCTCCTCGCGCGCCACCTTCATGGCGGGCGTCACACCGGTCAGCACCGTGGGCTCGAAGAAGAGCCCGCCCGCCCCGTGGCGCTTGCCGCCCAGGCGCACCTTGGCGCCCCGCGCGACCGCGTCGGCCACGTGCTCTTCCACCTTGCGCAGCGCGGCCTCCTCGATCAGCGGCCCGATGTTGACGCCGGGCTCGGTGCCGGGGCCGACCTTCAGCTGCGCCACCTTGGCCGCGAGCTTCTCGGCGAACGCCTCGTACACGCTGGCCTGCACGTAGATGCGGTTGGCGCAGACGCAAGTCTGGCCGGCGTTGCGGTACTTGCTGACGATGGCGCCTTCGGCGGCCGCATCCAGGTCGGCGTCGTCGAAGACGATGAAGGGCGCGTTGCCGCCCAGTTCCAGCGAAAGCTTCTTGATCGTGTCCGCGCTCTGGCGCAGCAGGATCCGGCCGACCTCCGTGGAACCGGTGAAGCTCACCTTGCGCACGATCGGGCTGGTGCACATCTCCAACCCGATCTCGGGCGACTTGTCGCCGCAACCCACCACCACGTTGAACACGCCCGGCGGGATGCCGGCCTGCTCGGCCAGCGCGGCCAGCGCCAGCGCGGACAGCGGCGTGGCCTCGGCCGGCTTGACGACGAAGGTGCAGCCCGCGGCCAGGCCCGGGGCGGCCTTGCGCGTGATCATCGCGATGGGGAAGTTCCACGGGGTGATGGCGGCGCACACGCCGATCGGCTGCTTGATGACCAGCAACCGACGGTCGCCCGACACCGTGGGGATCACGTCACCGTAGGTGCGCTTGGCTTCCTCGGCGAACCACTCGATGAAGGACGCGCCGTAGGCCACCTCGCCGCGCGCCTCGGCCAGCGGCTTGCCCTGCTCGGCCGTCATCAGCAGCGCCAGGTCGTCGGCGTGGGCCATGATCAGGTCGTGCCAGCGGCGCAGCAGCGTGGCGCGCTCCTTGGCGGTGCGGCGACGCCAGTCGGGCAACGCGCGGTGGGCCGCCTCGATGGCGCGGCGCGTTTCGGCCGCGCCCATGTCGGCCACCTCGGCCACGGTGCTGCCGTCGGCCGGGTTGGTGACCCGGAAGCTGCCGCCGGCGTCGGCAGCAGTCCACTGGCCGCCGATGTAGCCCTGGTTGCGCAGGAGGGTGGATTCTTTGAGCTGGAGGGTCATGGCGCTTCAGACCTACTTCATCGTCGGCATGACGAACTCGGCGCCGGCGCGCACGCCGGTGGGCCAACGCGTGGTGACCGCCTTGTAGCGGGTGAAGAAGCGCACGCCCTCGGGCCCGTGCATGTGGTGGTCGCCGAAGAGCGAGTTCTTCCAGCCGCCGAAGGAATGGAAGGCCATCGGCACCGGAATCGGCACGTTGATGCCGACCATCCCGATCTGGACCCGGTGGGCGAACTCGCGCGCGGCGTCGCCGTCCCGGGTGAAGATCGACACGCCGTTGCCGAACTCGTGGCCGTTGACCAGCGCGAGCGCCGCCTCGAAGTCCGCCACGCGCGTCACGCCCAGCACCGGCCCGAAGATCTCCTCCTGGTAGATGCGCATGGTGGGCTGGACGTCGTCGAAGAGGCACGCGCCCAGGAAGAAGCCCTGCTCGCGCCCGGGCACCTTGAGCCGGCGGCCGTCGACCACGAGCTTGGCGCCTTCGGACACACCCGTGTCCACGTAGCCGGCCACCTTCCGGAGATGATCGCCCGTGACCAGCGGCCCCATCTCGGAGGCGGGGTCGGTGCCGGGCCCCACCTTGATGGACTGCGCCCGCTCGGCCAGCCGCGCCACCAGCGCGTCGGCCGCGCCGCCCACGGCGACGGCCACCGAGATCGCCATGCAGCGCTCGCCGGCCGAGCCGTAGGCCGCGCCGATCAACGCGTCCACCGCCTGGTCCATGTCGGCGTCCGGCATCACCACCAAGTGGTTCTTGGCGCCGCCCAGCGCTTGCACGCGCTTGCCGTGCTTGGTCCCGGTCTCGTGGATGTACTTGGCGATCGGCGTGGAGCCGACGAAGCTGATGGCGGCGACCTGCGGGTGGGCCAGCAGCGCGTCCACCGCCGCCTTGTCGCCGTGGACCACGTTGAAGACGCCATCGGGCAGCCCCGCTTCCTGCAGCAGGCGCGCCATGAACATGGCGGCCGACGGGTCGCGCTCGGAGGGCTTGAGCACGAAGGCGTTGCCGCAGGCGATCGCCACCGGGAACATCCACATCGGGACCATCGCCGGGAAGTTGAAGGGCGTGATGCCCACGCACACGCCCAGCGGCTGGCGCACCGAGTACGCGTCGATGCCGGTGCCCACCTGCTCGGTGTATTCGCCCTTGAGCAGCTGCGGGATGCCGCAGGCGAACTCGACGACCTCGATGCCGCGGGTGACTTCGCCCAGCGCGTCGGACAGCACCTTGCCGTGCTCGGCCGTGATGATCGCCGCGAGCTCCTGCGCCCGCTCGTCCAGCAGCTGCTTGAAGCGGAACATGACGCGCGCGCGGCGCAGCGGCGGGGTGGCGGCCCAGGCCGGGAACGCGGCCGCCGCGTTGGCCACGGCCGCGTCCACGTCCGCCGAGGCGGCCAGCGCCACCTGGCGAGAGACCGCGCCCGTGGCGGGATCGAAGACGTCGGCACGGCGCACTGGCTGGGCGGCCGCCAGCTCGCGCCCGCCTACCCAATGCGACACCAGGGTCGGCATCGACTGATCGGAACTGCCCATCTCGTGGATCCTCCGGTGGTGGTGTCGGCACGCCGCGCCAGGCCTTGCGCGCAAGGGGCGGGTGCTGCACACTGCGAATCGCCGCCCGTTCAACGGGCTGAACGCATATTCAGTGAGTCGGACGATGTTAAGGGATTCGCCCGAGGAGTCAACCGTCGAAGGCAGCCGCGCAGGGCCTGCGACGGGCCGGCGCGCGCGCGGAAGCGTGAAGTTGGCCGCGCCGGCCCCGGGGCCCCGACTGGTGCCGGCCGTGGAGCGCGCGGTGCGCTTGCTGGATCTGCTGGCCCAGGCGCGCGAGCCGCAGCCGCTGGCAGCCTTGGCGCGCTCGGCCGGCCTGCCCAAGAGCAGCGCCCACGGGCTGCTCGGCACGCTGGCCGCCCTGGGCTTGGCCGAGCGCAGCGCCGACGGCGACTTCTCGCTGGGCCACCGGGTGCTGGCCTGGGCGGGCGCGCACGCCGCCGGCAGCGACCTGGTCGGCGCCTTCGGAGCCATCGCCGCGGCCCTGCCGGCGCTGGCCGAGGAGACCGTGATGCTGGCGGTGCTGGACGGCAGCGATGTTGTCTACCTGGCATGCCGCCCAGGCAGCCGGCCGCTGGCGGTCAACTTCCGCGTCGGCGGGCGCTTTCCCGCGTTCGTCACGTCCAGCGGCAAGGCCATGTTGGCCACGCTCCCGGAGGAGCGTGTGCGCGCGCTGGTGGAGGCGGCCGGCGGCCTGCGCCGCCTGGCGCCCAGGAGCGTGACGAGCACCACGGGGCTGCTGCGCCAGTTGCGCCAGGCGCGTGCCGAGGGCTTCGCGGTCGACGACGAGGAGACCGCCGCCGGCATGAACTGCTTCGGGGCACCGGTCTTCGACGGCCGCGGCAGCGAGGCGGTGGCGGCGGTGGCGGTCAGCCTCATCAAGGCGTCCACCACGGCCCGGCGCCGCGCCGAGACCATCGCCGCCATCCGCGACCTGGCCGGACAATTGTCCCGCCGGCTCGGCGCGCCCGCTGCCGCGACGGCGCTGGCGCCTGCGCTTTCGTCCTTGCCCCCCGACCCCCGCCGAGGAGCCCCACCGAAATGAGCACTCCGCCCATCGAGTTCCATGACCGCGTCGTCGTGATCACCGGCGCCGCGCGCGGCCTCGGCTTGGCGCATGCTCGCGCGCTGGCTGCGCGCGGCGCCTCGCTGGTGGTCAACGACCTGTCCGACGACGCCGTCGCCGAGGCCGTCGCTACGCTCCAGGACGAGGCCCAGGGGCCCGCATCGCGCGTCGTCGGCGTCGCCGGCGACGTCACCGACGACGCGGTCAACGCGCGCTTGGTGTCCACCGCGATCGAGCGCTTCGGACGCCTGGACGTGGTGGTGGCCAATGCCGGCTTCCTGCGCGACCGCAGCTTCGCGAAGATGACGCTGGCCGAACTGGACGAAGTGCTCGCGGTGCACCTGCGCGCGTCGGCATCGCTGGCGCATGCCGCCTGGCCGCGGCTGGTCGACGGCGGCTATGGCCGCATCGTCCTGACGACTTCGCATGCGGGCCTGTTCGGCAATTTCGGCCAAGCCAACTACGCGGCCGCCAAGATGGGCATGGTCGGCCTGGTCAACACCTTGAGGATCGAGGGCGAGCGCCACGGCATCCGCGTCAACGCGCTGGCCCCGGTGGCCGCCACCGACATGAGCCGCGGGCTGTTCGGCCCGATGGAAGCGTTGCTGGTGCCGGAGCACGCCACCGCCGCGCTGGTGTGGCTGGCCAGCGAAGCCTGCACCGACAGCGGCACCGTCCTCGCCGCAGGCGGCGGCCGCTACGCCAAGGTGATGGTCACGCAGACCGCTGGCCTGGCGATCGGCAGCGGCGCACCGCCCACCCCGGAAGAGATCGCCGCGCACTGGGAGCGCATCTGCGACCCCACCGGTGCCCGCCCCTTCCATGACGCCTCGGCCGCGATCATGGCGCTCATGATGCAGGCGCCACGCGCCGACGACGCATGAGCACGGAGGCGCGCAAGCCGCTGGCGATCACCCTGGGCGACCCCTGCGGCATCGGCCCCGAGATCGTCGCCAAGCTCTTCGCGGACGCGGCCTTCGACGACCATGCCGTGGTGTTGGGCGACCCGGCGCCGCTGCAGCGCGAGATCCTCCGGCTGGGCCTGCCCTTGCGCGTGGCGCTGCTGGATTCGCTGGACCCGAACGACCCGATGGCCGACTTCGCCGTGGACGCGAGCGACGCGCCCGAGCGGGCCGCCCGGATCGTGCCGGTGCTGACGCCCGACGGACACCCGCCGCTGCCCCCGGACCTGCCGATCGGCCGCGTGCATGCCGCCGCTGGCGCCATGGCCGCGGCCGCGGTGCGCGAAGGCGCGCGCCTGGCGCTGCGCGGCGAAGTCGCCGCGCTGGTGACGGCGCCGCTGCACAAGGAGGCGTTGGCCGCCGCCGGGGTCCGGCACCCGGGCCACACCGAGATGCTGGCGGACCTGGCCGGGCTGGCTCCCGGCGACGTCGCCATGATGCTGGCCAACGACGAGCTGCGCAGCGTCCTGGTGACCATCCACGTGCCGCTGGCCCAGGCGATCCGCGCCGTCACGCGGGATGCCGTGCTGCGCACGATCCGCCTCGCCCACCGTGCCCTGGAGGCCGGGTGCCGGGCCGAGCGCGGGGCGGCGCCCCGCATCGCGGTGGCCGGGTTGAATCCGCACGCGGGCGAAGGCGGCCTCTTCGGCGACGAGGAATCGCGCGAGATCGCGCCCGCGGTGGCCGCTGCCCGGGCCGAGGGCATCGACGCCTCCGGGCCCTGGCCGGGCGACACGGTCTTCGCGCGGGCGCGGCACTTCCGGGAGTTCGACGCCGTGGTCGCGATGTACCACGACCAGGGACTCATCCCGGTCAAATATCTGGGCTTCGAGACCGGCGTGAACGTGACGCTCGGGCTGCCCTTCGTGAGGACCAGCGTGGATCACGGCACCGCTTTCGACATCGCGGGCCGTGGCGTGGCGGACCACCGCAGCTTGCTGGCGGCCGCCCGCATGGCGCGCAGGCTCCTGGCCGGCGGCTGATCCGAGCCGGCGGACGATCAGCGGGCCGACGTCCCGATCAGCCGGCCGCCAGGCGCCGTGGCAGCGTCACCGCGAAGCAGGCGCCCCGGCCCGACCCCTCGCTGGCGGCCTCGACGCTGCCGCCGTGCAGCTCGACCAACGACTTCACCAGCGCCAGGCCGATGCCCAGGCCCCCCGGGGCCCGCTCCAGCGACATCTCCGCCTGCGTGAAGAGATCGAAGACACGCGGCAGCAGTTCTGGCGCGATGCCTTCGCCGGGATCGCGCAGTTCCACCCGCACCGAATCCTCGCCCTCGACCACCCGGATCGAGATGGCGTCACCCGCGCCGCTGTATTTCGAAGCGTTGTGCAGCAGGTTCGTGAACACCTGCGCCAGCCGCGTCGGATCGGCGTCGATGGGGCGCGGCTGGCCTTCCGTGACGACCGTGACCCGCTGCTGGCGCGCCTCGATCAGCGGCCGCACCGACTCGATCGCCGAGTCCAACGCGTCGGCGATCTCGGTCGGGCGTCGGCGCAGCGTGATGTGCCCGCGGGTCAGGCGAGAGGCGTCGAGCAGGTCGCCCACCAGGTGCGACACATGCGCGAGCTGCCGGTCGATCAGCCGCACCGCCATGGCCTGCGCCGCCTCCAGCGGCCCGCGCTGCAGCAGCCGAACCGCGTTGACCATTGGCGCCAGCGGGTTGCGCAGCTCGTGCGCCAGCATCGCCAACCACTCGTCCTTGCGACGGTCGGCCTCCTGCAGCTTGGCCAACGCCGCCCGCCGGTCGGTCACGTCGAAGTTCACGCCGATCATGGCGCGCACCACGCCGTCCGCATCGCGCATCACGGCGCCCTTGCCGGCCAGCCAGCGCACTTCGCCATCGGGCCGGCGCACGCGGAACTCCGCCTCGTAGTCGGTGCCGTGCTCGAGCAGGCGCGCCAGGTAAGCCTCCAGCCCGGGCCGGTCTTCCGGCACCACCAAGGCGAGGAAGCCGGCCGCGTCCACCGGCTCGCCAGGCGGCAGGCCGGTGAGCAGGTACATCGCCTCGTTCCACTGCGTGCGCCCGGTGGCGGGCTCCCACTCCCAGGTTCCCATCCGCCCCGAGATCAGCGCCGCACGCAATCGCTGCTGCTGCTCCACCACGTCGCGCTCGCTGGACCGATGCCGCGACAGGTCCACCCAGACCAGAAGCGCGCAAGGCGCCCCATCGAAGTCCAGGTATTGCGCCGACACCAGCACGTCGCGGGCGGCGCCATCGCGGGTGAGGACTTGCGTCTCGACCGGTCCGGCGGGCGCCTGGCCGTCGCGCCCATGCACCAGCGCGGCCAGCAACCCCGTGGCGTCGAACGCGGCCAGATGCAACCCGTCCAGGCTGCCACGGTCCCAGCCCAGGTAGCGGCAGACCTGTTCGTTGTGCCCGACGATCGTGCCGTCGGCGCGCACCATCAGCACGTTGACCAGCGTGGTGGCCATCAGCGTGCGAAAGCGCGCCTGGCTGTCCCGCACGCGACGGCGGAGCTCGATCTGCTCGGTGACGTCGATCAGGGCGCCGCTCACGGCGAAGGGCTCGCCCTGGGCGTCCCGCTCCAGGGTGGCGCGCAGCTCCAGGTCCCGGGTGCTTTGCCCCCCGGTCAGGCGCAGCCGGGCGGTGATGAGTCCGTCGGACTCGGCCGCCTCGCGCACGCAGGTCTCCAGCTGCTGGCGGTCGCCCGAGGCGACGTTGAGATCAAGCCACTGGGCATCGGGCAACTGGTCCGGGCCGAGCGCGAGCATCGCCCGCAACCGTGCATCGAGCGCGGTGATCCGGCCGTCACGCAGGTCCCAGGTGAAGAATCCGGCGCCGGTCGCACGGGCAGCCGACTCCAGCCAGGCGCGCGACCGCTGCGGGCCGACCAGGACGAGAGGATCGGCAGCAGCGTCGGCGGGGCTGGACGGCGGGTGGAGGGGGTGGCTGCTCACGGCTCGGGTCGGGCGGCTTCCCCGGACGCGACATGCGCCGGCTCTGCGCGTTCGCGGGTCGACAGCCCGCGGATCTGCGCTGGAAGCCTTGATCAAGCCTCTTGGGTAGCAATCCTCGCGCCACCCCCGATCCGTTCGCGCCCTCCAGGGCCTACTTCGCCCGGCGTGCGGCCCACCAGGCGCCCAGCTCGCCCACGATGCCGCGGCGGAACGCCAGCACGCAGATCACGAAGATCAGGCCCGTGACGACCGTGACCGATTCGCCCAGGGTGCCGAACCATTCGATGCCGGTGACGCCCTTGAGCCAGTCGCCGGCGTCGCCCACCTTGTTCTCCAGCGCGACCACCAGGAACGCGCCCAGCAGCGGGCCGGTCATGGTGCCCATCCCGCCCACCAGGGTCATCAGGATGACGGCGCCCGACGTGGTCCACAGCGCATCGGTCAGCGTGGCGAAGCCCAGCACGTTGGTCTTCAACGAGCCGGCCAGCCCGGAAAGCGCCGCCGACAGCACGAAGGCCAGCAGCTTGAAGCGCGCCACGTCGTAGCCCAGGCTGACCGCGCGGGGCTCGTTCTCGCGGATCGCCTTGAGCACCTGCCCGAAGGGCGAGTGCACGGTGCGATCGATCAGCCAGAACGCGGCCGCCACGATGCCCAGCGTGACGTAGTAGAGCGTGGTGTCGTCGGCCAACGAGATGCCGAAGAAGCTGCCGCGCGGCACGCCCTGCAGACCGTCCTCCCCGCCCGTGAAGGGCGCCTGCAGGAAGATGAAGTACAGCATCTGCGACAGCGCCAGCGTGATCATCGAGAAGTAGATGCCGCTGCGGCGGATCGCCAGCCAGCCCACGACCAGCCCCAGCAGCGCCGCGGCGGCCGTGCCGGCCAGGATGCCCAGCGGCATCGGCAACGCCCAGACCTTCATCGCGTGGCCGGTGGAGTATGCCGCCAGCCCGAAGAAGGCCGCGTGCCCGAAGGACAGCAGGCCCGTGAACCCCAGCAGCAGGTTGAAGGCGCACGCGAACAGCGCGAAGGCCAGCCCCTTCATGACGAAGATCGGATAGGCGCCCGCCAGCGGCAGCACGGCGAAGAAGGCGAGCAGCGCCAGGTAGCCCAGGGTGCGGCGCTCGATGCGGGGCGCCCGGCCACGGCTGGCGACCGGCGCGCCGCTGGCGCCTGGACGCTGCGCGGCCCGATCGACGCGGGTGGTGGTGGCGGTCATCTCACTTCTCCTTGCCGAACAGGCCGGCCGGCCGCAGCAGCAGCACGATCGCCATGATCACGAACACGACCGTGCTGGATGCCTCGGCCCAGAACACCCGGGTGAAACCCTCGATGACGCCCAGGCCCAGCCCGGTGAGGATGGACCCGCCGATCGAGCCCATGCCGCCGATCACCACCACCGCGAACACGACGATGATGAGGTTGGAGCCCATCAGCGGGCTGACCTGCAGCACGGGCGCCGCCAGCACGCCCGCGAACGCGGCCAGCGCCACGCCGAAGCCGTAGGTCAGCATCACCAGCAACGGCACGTTCACGCCGAAGGCCTGCACCAGCCGCGGGTTCTCGGTGCCGGCGCGCAGGTAGGCGCCGAGCTTGGTGCGCTCGATCACCCACCAGGTGGCGAAGCACACCGCCAGCGAGGCCACCACCACCCACGCCCGGTAATTGGGCAGGATCATGAAGCCGAGGTTGGTCGCGCCGGACAGTTGCTCCGGAACGGTGTAGGGCTGGCCCGAGACGCCGAAGAAGGACCGGAACACACCCTCGACCAGCAGCGTGATGCCGAAGGTCAGCAGCAGGCCGTAGATCGGGTCGAGCTTGTAGAGGCGGCGCAGCATGGTGCGCTCGACCAGCACGCCGAAGGCGCCCACCAGCAGCGGGGCCACCAGCAGCATCAGCCAGTAGGACAGGCCGAAGTAGGTCAGGCCCATCCAGGCCACGAAGGCGCCGGCCATGTACATGGCGCCGTGGGCGAAGTTGACCACGCCGAGCAGGCCGAAGATGACGGCCAGCCCCAGCGACAGCATCGCGTAGAACGAGCCGTTGACCAGCCCGAGCAGCAGCTGGCCCAGCAGGGCGGGCAGAGGAATGCCGAAGAGTTCTGTCATGCGGGGCGGTAGCGGCTAGGGTTGCGGGGTCGGGGCGGGACAGCGGACACCCTGCGCTTGGCCGACCTGCCCGGCGCTCTCGCGCCGAACCCGGAAAGTGCGGCACGGCGCGGTGCGCCGCGCCGGCTCCCGGAGGGCGCCGATGCGGCCGGCGCCCGTTCTTGGCTGCTTACCGTTTCATCAACGAGCACTTGGACTCGGCCGCCGTGGTGAACGCCTGGTCGCCCGGCACGGTGGCGACGACCTTGTAGTAGTCCCAGGGCTCCTTGGACTCGGCCGGCGACTTCACCTGCATCAGGTACATGTCCTTGATCGTGCGGCCGTCGGCGCGCACGGTCGCGTTCTTCATGTACATGTCGCTGATGGTGCCGGACTTCATCTGCTTCATGACGGCGTCGGCGTCGTCGGTGCCGGCGGCGGCCACCGACTTCAGGTAGTACGACGCGGCCGAGTAGTCGGCGGCCTGCAGCGAGCTGGGCATGCGCTTGAACTTCGCGAAGAAGCGCCGCGACCACTCGCGGGCCTCGGGCGACTGGTTCCAGTACCAGCTGTCGGTGAGGTACATGCCCTCGGTGGTCTTCAGGCCCAGGCTGTGGATGTCGTTGATGAACATCAGCAGGCCGGCCAGCTTCATGCCCTTGGTGACGCCGAACTCGTTGGCCGCCTTGATGGCGTTGATCGTGTCGCCGCCGGCGTTTGCCAGGCCGAGGATCTGCGCCTTGCTGGACTGCGCCTGCAGCAGGAACGAGGAGAAGTCCGATGCCGAAAGCGGATGGCGCACCGCGCCCACCACGTTGCCGCCGGCGGCCTTCACCACGGCGGCCGCGTCGGATTCGAGCGAGTGGCCGAAGGCGTAGTCCGCGGTCAGGAAGTACCAGGACTTGCCCCCGCCCTTGACCACCGCGCCGCCGGTCACTTTGGACAACGCCACGGTGTCGTAGGCGTAGTGGATGGTGTAGGGCGAGCAGTCCTCGTTGGTCAGGCGGGCCGTGCCGGCGCCGATCGCCAGGAAGGGCTTCTTCTTCTCGGTGGCGACCTTGGCCATGGCCAGGCTGGTGGCCGAGTTGGTGCCGCCGATCAGCACGTCCAGGCCCTGCTGGTCGAACCATTCGCGCGCCTTGGAGCTGGCGACGTCGGCCTTGTTCTGGTGGTCGGCCACCAGCACCTCGATCTTCTTGCCGAGGACCTGGCCCTTCATGTCCTCGATGGCCATCTTGATGGCTTCGCCGCCGGCCGGGCCGTCGATGTCGGCGTACAGGCCCGACATGTCGGTGATGAAGCCGATGCGGATGACGTCGCCCGACACCTTCGGCGCTTGCGCCTGGGTGGCCGGGACCATCGCGAAGGTGGCGGCCAGCGCCGTGGCGAGAATCGTGCGTTTCATCGAAGTCTCCCTGCGTCGTTCGTGTGGGGTGAAAAAAGTGGAAACGGGAATCGAAAGCGGAACGGGTGCGTTGCCCTGCCGGGGGCGGTCGTTAGACGGTCGGCGTCAAACCCCCAGCAGCTCGCGAAGCGTGGCTTGCTTGGACGGCAACTCGGCCGCGTCGAAGGCCTCGACGATGGCGCCGTGCTCCATCACGTAGAAGCGGTCGGCCAGGGGCGCGGCGAAGCGGAAGTTCTGCTCGACCATGACGATGGTGTAGCCGCGGGCCTTGAGCTGCACGATCATGCGGGCCAGCGCCTGCACGATCACGGGCGCCAGGCCTTCGCTGATCTCGTCGAGCAGCAGCATCGTGGCGCCGGTGCGCAGGATGCGCGCCACCGCCAGCATCTGCTGCTCGCCGCCGGACAGGCGCGTGCCCTGGCTGCGGGCGCGCTCCTTCAGGTTCGGGAACATCGCGTAGATCTCGTCCACGCCCATGCCGCCGCTGCCGCCCAGCGCCGGCGGCAGCATCAGGTTCTCCTCGGCCGACAGCGACGAGAAGATGCCGCGCTCTTCCGGGCAATATCCGATGCCGAGGCGCGCCACCCGGTGGGTGGCCAGCCGGACGGTCTCGACGCCGTCGACCTTGATCGACCCTTCGCGCCGGCCGGTCAGCCCCATCACCGCGCGAAGCGTGGTGGTGCGGCCGGCGCCGTTGCGGCCCAAAAGCGTCACGACCTCGCCGCGGCGCACCGTGAGGTCCACGCCGTGCAGGATGTGGCTCTCGCCGTACCAGGCGTTCAGGCCGCGGATCTCCAGCGCGGCCGCCGACGGCGTGGCCGCGGCGGTCCCGTGCGCGGCGCGCGGGGCGGCGGTCGTGGTGGCGCTCATGCTTCGGTCAGTCTCCCTGTGCTCGTCGTTTCGCCGGGGTCGGCAGCGCCGGTCGCCCGGGCGTCGGGCGCCGTGCGGGCACGGCCCCGGGCGCGTCAGTGCGCGCCTTCCAGCTCGGTCTCGGCCGTGCCCATGTACGCTTCCAGCACCTGCGGGTCGCGCGACACTTCCGCGTAGGTGCCTTCGGCGAGCACCGCGCCGCGCGCCAGCACCGTGATGCGGTCGGCGATGTTGGAGACCACGTTCATGTTGTGCTCGACCATCAGCACGGTGCGGCCGGCCGACACTTTCTTGATGAGCTCGGTGACGCGTTCGACGTCCTCGTGGCCCATGCCCTGCGTGGGCTCGTCCAGCAGCATCAGCGTGGGCTCCATCGCCAGCGTGGTGGCGATCTCCAGCGCACGCTTGCGGCCGTAAGGCAATTCCACGGTGACCATGTCGGCGAAGCCTTCCAGCCCGACCTGCGCCAGCAGCGCCATGGCACGGTCGTCCAGCGCGTGCAGCGTGCGGTCGCTCTGCCAGAAGCGGTAGGACCAGCCGGTGTTGCGCTGCAGGCCGATGCGCACGTTCTCCAGGACGGTCAGGTGCGGAAACACCGCCGAGATCTGGAACGAGCGCACGATGCCGCGCCGCGCGATCCGCACCGAGCTTTCCTGCGTGATGTCCTCGCCCTCGTAGAGGATGGTGCCGCTGGTGGGCGCGAGGAACTTGGTCAGCAGGTTGAAGCAGGTGGTCTTGCCGGCACCGTTGGGGCCGATCAGCGCATGGATGTGGCCGCGCTGCACTTGTAGGTCGACCGCGTTGACCGCCACGAAGCCCTTGAACTCCTTCGTGAGGCCGCGCGTCTGTAGGATGACGTCGCTCATGAGGCGGCCGATTCTACGCCACCCGCAAGTCGCTGGGTACGGGTGGAAATCAGGGTTTTCCCGGCGTGCGCCCGCGCACCAATCCCGTTGCCAGCGCGGTTCCGGCCAGGACCACCGCCGCGCCCGCGGCCATCGGCACGGTCGGCGCCTCGCCCAGCGCCAGCCACCCCCACAGCACGCCGAACACCGGGACCAGGAAGGTCACGGTGATGGCGCGCGCCGGGCCGATCCGCGCGATCAGCCGGAAGAAGATCACGTAGGCGATGGCGGTGGACCCGACCGCCAGCAGCAGCGCGCAGCCCCACGCACGGGCCGAGACCGGTTGCGCGGGCCACGCCGCCAGCGCCAACGGCGCGAGCAGCACCGCCGCCGACAACTGGCTGCCCGCGGCCAGCGCCAAGGGGTCGACCCCGGTCAGGCGGCGCTTGGTGTAGCTGGCCGACACGCCATAGGACAGCGACGCGGCCAAGGCTGCCCCGACCGCCAGCATCGAACCCGTACCGCCGGGCGCGCCGCCGCGCCCCCACACCAATACCAGCACGCCCACGAACCCGGTCACCAGCCCGAGCACGCGGCCGGTGGACAGCCGGTCGCCCAGCCAGAGCCAGGCCACCAGCGCGCCGAACAGCGGCGTGGTGGCGTTGAGGATCGACGCGACGCCGGCGGTCAGCGACAGCACCGCGTAGGCGAACAGGACGAAGGGCAACGCCGAGTTCAAGGTGCCCACGACGGCGATGGCGCGCGCCTCGCGGCGCAGCGCCCCGAACGCGGCCGGACGGCGCAGCGCCACCAGCCCCAGCAGGAATAGCGCCGCGATGCTCACCCGCAACTCGATCAGCGCCAGCGGTCCGAACTCGGGCGCGGCCACCCGCATGAACAGGAAGGAGCCGCCCCACAGGGCGGCCAGCAGCAACAGGTCGGACAGATCGCGGGCTTTCATCGGGGCGGTGCGCATGGAGGGCGCGATGGTACGCGCGGCGCCCCGCGGCGATGCGACGTCGGCGGCCATGCGAGCGGTCCGGGTGCAGGCACCGGCATTGCATCGGGTGAGGTCCTGCCACCCCGCGGCCGCGCCTCGATGCGAGCGCGGCGCACCCGCCATGCGCCACGGCACCGCGCGCCTTTCGATCCAGGCATCGGCATCCGCGTGGGCCGCCCTGCCCGCCTCGGCGCACGCCTGCGTGGAATGCCGCCAACGGGTGATGGACGCGGTCTTCGGCGGGGACTTCCTCGGCATGCTGGCCGTGCTGCTCGTGCCGGTCGCGTTGACGATCGCCGTGGCGCTGTGCGTCGCGGCGCGGCGATGAGCGGCGTCCCGAGCCGCGGCGCGGCGATGCACGGCGCCCGGACCCGCGGCCCGCTGATCGCCGCGGGGCTGCTGATCGGCGCCGGCATGGGCGGCTTCGTCGACGGCATCGTCTTCCACCAGATCCTCCAGTGGCACAACATGCTGTCGGCGCGCATCCCGCCCAACACGCTGGTCGACGCCAAGGTCAACATGGCGTGGGACGGGCTCTTCCACGCCGGCGTGTGGCTGATGACGGCGATCGGGCTCGCGGCGTTGTGGCGCGCCGGCGGCCGTGCCGACGTGCCCTGGTCCGGTCGCACCTTCGGCGGCGCGCTGCTGGCCGGGTGGGGGCTGTTCAACCTGGTCGAAGGCGTGATCGACCATCACCTGCTGGAGCTGCACCACGTCTTCGAATACGCGGCCGACCCGCGGCCCTACGATTACGCCTTCCTGGCCGCTGGCGCCGTGCTCCTGCTCGCGGGCTGGGCGCTGATGCGCGCCGGGCGGCGCGACGCGGCGCCGGGAAGCGCCGCGGTCGAAGCCAGGGGGCGCCGCGCCCCGTGAGGACCGAGAAGGAGAAGATGCTCGCGGGCGAGCTCTACGACCCCAACGACCCGCAGCTGCGCGACGAGCGCCTGCGCGCCCGTGGACTGCTCGGCCGCCTGAACGACCCCCTGGTGATCGATCCGGGCGAGCACGCGGCGATCCTAGAGGCGCTGCTGGGCCGCCCGGTCGAAGCGACGATCCAGCCTCCGTTCCACTGCGACTACGGCACGAACATCGTCCTGGGACGCGACGCCTTCCTGAACTTCGGCTGCGTGGTGCTGGACGTGGCCCGCGTGGCGATCGGCGAGCGCACGCTGCTGGGGCCGGCCGTGCAGGTCTACGCGGCCACGCATCCGCTGGACGCGGCCACGCGACGCCGTGGCCTGGAGGCGGGCGCCCCCGTGACCATCGGCGACGACGTCTGGATCGGTGGCGGGGCCATCGTGTGCCCGGGCGTGACGATCGGGGCCCGCACGGTGATCGGCGCGGGCAGCGTGGTCACGCGGGACGTGCCGCCGGATGTGTTCGCGGCGGGCAATCCGTGCCGGGTGATCCGGGCGCTGGCGCCGTAGGCCATCGAGCCATGGGCGATCGAGCCGGCCTCGACGATCGCGGCGGCGGCCCTATTGCGGCGTCAAGCCCGCGGCCTTGACCAGCTCCGCATGCAGGCGGATGTCCTGCGCGACCACCCGCTGGAGCTCCTCGGGGGTGCTGGGGGAGACCTCGATGCCGTTTTCGGCCAGCTTGGCCGTGGTGTCGGCATCCAGGGCCGCGCGGACCGCGCGGTTCAACTGGTCGATGATCGGCCGCGGCGTCTTGGCCGGCGCGAACAGACCGATCCAAGCCGACAGGTTCAAGTCCGCGACGCCGCTTTCGGCCATCGTCGGCGTGTCGGGCAGCATCGCGGCGCGCTGGGGGGCCATCAGGCCCACCGCGTGCAGCTTGCCGGCCCGGATGTGCGGAAGCGCCTCGGGCAGCACGGCGAACATGGCGTCCACGACGCCGCCCAGCGTGTCGTTGATCGCCGGCGCCCCGCCTTTGTAAGGCACGTGCAGCATGCGCGCCTGCGTGCGCGTCGCGAACATCAGCGCAGCCAGGTGCTGCGGGCTGCCATCGCCGGACGAGGCGTAGGTCAGGCGGCCCGGCGCGGCCTTCGCGGCGGCCAGCAACGCGGCCACGGTCGGGTACTTCTGCCGGTCCCGGACCACCAGCACCATCGGCTGGTTCACCAGCCGCGACACCGGCGCGAAGTCGGTCTCGGGGTCGTAGGGCAGCGCCTTGAAGATGCTCTTGTTGGTGGTGAGGAACGAGGCGGGCGACACCGTCAGCGTGTAGCCGTCGGCCGGGGCTCGCGCCACCACCGGCATGCCGATCTGGCCCGAGGCGCCCGGGCGGTTGTCCACCACGAAGGGCTGGCCGAGCGACGCGGCGAGCTTCTGGCCGACGGTGCGAGCCACCGTGTCGGCGCTGCCGCCCGGCGGGAGCGCGACGATGACCCGCACGGGCTGGCTCGGGTAGGGACCGGCCTGGGCATGCGCCCGGCCGGCGAGTGCGGCGAGCCCGAGGGCGGTCGCGGAAAGCAACGCGGTGCGGCGTGGGTGCATGCAAGTGCTCCGGTGTCGGGATCGAGGCTCGGACAGAGCATGCCATGGGCCGCGACGGTCAGGCTCGATGCACGTGTCCGGGCGCTGCAGCAAGACTGCGCGGTTGCAGTCGAGGACACGTACACCGGGTCGGCCTCATCGACGATGCGTCTGGCGGCCGGCTCCAATCGAGGCACATCGGCCGCTGCCCACGGGTGGACAAGGTGTCCAGCAGAAGCCCCGGCAACCGCCCTCGAAGCCCGCCAGCCCGTCCTCGGGCCACGGCGCGTCGATGGCCCCGCCTGCCGGAGCCGCCACGGCCCCGGCCCCGGCGATGCGAAGTCAGCCCGCCGCCGTCAGCCGCTGCTCGAAGGCCTTCTTGACCTCGGTGAGCTGCGCCGGCAGCCCGTGGTGGAGCTTGTCGAAGAGCTCGGCGTGCAGCGCGAACTCGTGCCCCCAGGCCTGCGCGTCGATGGAGGTGATGCGCTCGAACTTGGTGCGGTCGAAGTCGGCGCCTTCCCAGTGCAGGTCGTCGTAGCGCGGGGTGGTGCCGAAGACGTGCTCGCTGCCGCCGGCCTTGCCTTCCTGGCGGTCCAGGATCCACTTGAGCACGCGCATGTTCTCGCCGTAGCCCGGCCAGACGAACTTGCCGTTGTCGTCGGTGCGGAACCAGTTGACGCAGTAGATGCCGGGGACCTGCGCGCCAGAAGCCTTCAGCTTGTCGCCCAGCTGCAGCCAATGGGCGAAGTAGTCGGCCATGTTGTAGCCGCAGAAGGGCAGCATGGCGAAGGGGTCGCGGCGCACCACGCCCTGCTGGCCGAAGGCCGCGGCCGTGGTCTCGCTGCCCATGGTGGCGGCCATGTACACGCCTTCGACCCAGTCGCGCGCCTCGGTCACCAGCGGCACGGTGGTGGAGCGCCGACCGCCGAAGATGAAGGCGTCGATCGGCACGCCGGCCGGGTCGTCCCAGGCCGCATCCAGCGCCGGGTTGTTGGTGGCCGCCACGGTGAAGCGCGCGTTGGGGTGCGCGGCCTTGCGGCCGGTCTCCTTGGCGATCTCGGGCGTCCAGTCCTGGCCCTGCCAGTCGATGGCGTGCGCGGGCGCCGGGCCCATGCCCTCCCACCACACGTCGCCGTCGTCGGTCAGCGCCACGTTGGTGAAGAGCACATCGCGGTCCAGCGAGGCCATGCAGTTGGGGTTGGTCTGCTCGTTGGTGCCCGGGGCCACGCCGAAGTAGCCGGCCTCGGGGTTGATGGCGCGCAGGCGCCCGTCGGCGTCGGGCTTGATCCAGGCGATGTCGTCGCCGATGGTGGTGACCTTCCAGCCGTCGAAGCCGCTGGGCGGGATCAGCATGGCGAAGTTGGTCTTGCCGCAGGCCGACGGGAAGGCCGCCGCGACATGGTGCTTGCGCCCTTGCGGGCCCTGGACGCCCAGGATCAGCATGTGCTCGGCCAACCACCCCATGCCGCCGCCGCGGGCTTCCTGGCGGCCCATGGCGCTGGCGATGCGCAGCGCCAGGCACTTCTTGCCCAGGAGCGCGTTGCCGCCGTAGCCGGAGCCGTACGACCAGATCTCGCGCGTCTCGGGGTAATGGACGATGTACTTGACGCCGGGGTTGCACGGCCAAGCGACGTCCTCCTGGCCGGCGGCCAGCGGCGCGCCCACCGTGTGCACGCAGGGCACGAACTCGCCGTCGGCGCCCAGCACGTCGTAGACGGCGCGGCCCATGCGCGTCATCAGCTTCATGTTGACGACGACGTAGGGGCTGTCGGTGATCTCGACGCCGATCTGGGCGATCGGGCTGCCCAGCGGGCCCATCGAGAACGGCACGACGTACATGGTGCGCCCGGCCATGCAGCCCTCGAACAGCGCGTCCATCTTGGCGCGCATCTCGGCCGGCGCCACCCAGTTGTTGGTGGGACCCGCGTCTTCCTGCCGCTCGGAACAGATGAAGGTGCGGTCCTCGACGCGCGCCACGTCGGACGGGTCGGACCACGCCAGGAAGCTGCCCGGGCGCTTGGCCGGGTTCAGCGGGCGCAAGGTTCCGGCCGCGACCATCTCGGCGCACAGGCGGTCGTATTCTTCCTGGGAGCCGTCGCACCAGACGACGCGGGCCGGACGGGCCAGCGCAGCGATGGACGACACCCATTCGACGAGTCGGCGGTGGCTCACGAAAGCAGGGGCGGCAGCGGCCGCGGCGACCTGCCGGCCGGCGTAGGGTTGGTTCATTCAGTCTCTCCAAGCGCGCGTGGGCGACCTGCCGAAGACGGCGGCGCCAACCATGTCCCGCCCCGGCGCGTGCCGTGGCGCCTGGCCGCGGTGCGCGTGCCGCCGGCCTTGTACGGGGCCGAAGATTGTACACCCGGCCTCCCGAGCGACCGGCGCGAACAACCGCACGTTTCCCGGAATCGGGGGAGAGCCTCAAGCAGCGACTGTGCCCGTTGGACGCCCTCGGCCGCGCCACAACGCCTGTCGCTGGCGCACTGCCCGGAGCCGCGATGCACGACGCCGCCTCCTTGCCGCGAGCCCGGCGCCGCCTCGCGGCGGGCCGGCCGCCCGCATCGACCACGACCCCGGCACGGATCCCGTTGCCGCGACGCTTCGACCGGGCCTGGCGCCGGTGACGCGCGTCCGGCGATGCGTCGGGCCGCTCTAGAATTCCAGACCCCTTCGCCGCCTCGCCCATGACGCCACTCGCCGAAAGCCTGCTCGCCGCCTACGACCGCGGCGTGCCGCACGCCCCGCCCACGCTGGAGCGTCCCGACTTCGACTTGCGCGGCGCCTACGCGCTGGCCGCCGAGCTCATCGCCGCGCGACAAGCGCGCGGCGAGCGCCGGGTCGGCCGCAAGATCGGCTTCACCAACCGCGCCATCTGGCCGATCTACAACGTGCACGGGCCCATCTGGGGCGCCGTGTGGGACTCCACCTTCGTGCAGCTCGACTCGCCGCGGTCGCACGTGTCGCTCGCCGGCCTGGTGCAACCGCGCCTGGAGCCCGAGATCGTGCTGGGCTTGCGGTCCGCGCCGCGCTCGTCGTCGCTGGCGGACCTGGCCGACGCGGTCGGCTGGGTGGCCCATGGTTTCGAGATCGTCCAGAGCCTGGCCCCCGGCTGGAAATTCACCGCCGCCGACACGGTGGCCGCCTTCGGCCTGCACGCGCGGCTGCTGGTCGGGCCCCGCGTGCCGGTCGAGGCGCTGCTGCCGGCGGGCGCGCCGCGCGCCGCGCTGGCCGATCGGCTGTCGGCGCTTTCGTTGACGCTGTCGCTGGACGGCCGGCCCGTCGCGCAGGGCCGCGGCGCAGACGCGCTGGACGGCCCGTTGCAGGCACTGGGTTTCCTGGTGGACACCCTGGCCGGGCAGCCTGACCTGCCGCCGCTTTCGCCGGGCGAAGTGGTCACCACGGGCACCCTCACGGACGCGCAGCCGATGACGCCCGGCCAGGGGTGGGCCACCACCCTGGAAGGCGCGCCGCTGGCAGGCCTGTCGCTGCGGGTGGAGGCATGAGCAGCCACGCCGTCACCCGCGACGACATCGACGCCGCGGCCCGCCGCATCGCCGGGCGCGTGCGCGTCACGCCGGTGCTGGAGGCCGAGCTGGACGGCCAGCCGCTGTCCTTCAAGCTCGAGTTCCTGCAGGCCGGCGGCACCTTCAAGGCCCGCGGCGCCTTCAACCGGCTGCTGTCCTGCGACGGTCCGGCGCTTCGGGCGGCCGGGGTCGTGGCGGCCTCCGGCGGCAACCACGGCATCGCGGTGGCGCTGGCCGCGCACGCCTTGGGCGTGCCGGCGCACGTGTTCGTGCCGCGCATCACGCCGCAGGCCAAGCTGGACAAGCTGGCCGCGCTGGGGGCCGTGGTCCACCGCGAAGGCGCCGTCTACGCCGAGGCGCTGGCCGCCAGCCAGGCGCATGCGCAGGCCACCGGCGCGGTCCAGTCCCATGCCTACGACCAGCCCGAGACGGTGGCCGGCCAGGGCACGGTCGCCCGCGAATGGGCCGCTCAATCGCCCGCGCTGGACACGGTGCTGGTGGCCGTGGGCGGCGGCGGGCTGGTGGGCGGCATCGCCGCCTGGTATCGCGGCGACGTGCGCGTGGTGGCGGTCGAATCCGAGGGCTGCCCCACCCTGCATGCGGCGTTGTCCGCGGGGCGCATCGTCGAAGTGGAGGCGCGCGGCGTGGCGGCTGACTCGCTGGGCGCGCGGCGCATCGGCGAGATCGCCTTCGACGTGGCCCGCCGACACGTGGACCGTGCGCTGCTGGTCCCCGACGAGGCGATCGTCGCAGCCCAACGCCGGCTCTGGTCGTCGTTCCGCATTCCCAGCGAGCCGGGCGGCGCCACGGCGCTGGCCGCGCTGCTGTGCGGCGCCTACCGGCCCGCACCGGGCGAGCGTGTCGGCGTGCTCGTGTGCGGCGCGAACGTCGATCCGGCCACGCTGGCCTAGCCGCCGGCCCGCTCATTCCTTCCCTTCCAGAGTCCGACCCGATGCCTCTTCGACCCGACGCCGACCCGGCCCGCCATTTCCAGCCCTCCTACCGCGTCTCGCGCGAGCGCCTGCTCGAGCGCGCCCATGCGCTGTCCGATCGGCTGCCGGTGCACGTGGACACGCGCCCGATCTCGCCGCTGGGCCCCGACGGCGAAACCCTCGCGCTGGACTTCGTCGTCTTCGGCGCACGGGCGCCGCGGCGCGCGCTGGTGGTGTCGTCGGCCACGCACGGCGTGGAGGGCTACACCGGCAGCGCGCTGCAGCACTGGATGCTGGACGAGCTGCTGCCGCGCGTCCGGCTGGACGACGACACGGCCGTCGTGATCCAGCACGCGAACAACCCCTACGGCTTCGCCTGGCACCGCCGCGTCAACGAGAACAACGTCGACTTCAACCGCAACTTCGCCGACGCCTACGACCCGGACCGCTGCGACCCGGACTACGTGCGCATGCACGACGACATCAACCCGCCGGACCTGGCGCCCGAGAACGAGACCCAGCGCCGCGCACGCTTCGACGCCTACATCGCCGAGCACGGCCTGCGGCGCTTCCAGCAGGCGGTCATCGGCGGCCAGTACCGCTTTCCGCACGGCGTGCAGTTCGGAGGCGACGCGCTGCAACCCGGGGCGGCGCACCTGCTCGCGCTGGTCCGGGAGCACCTCTCCCGGGCCGAGCTGGTCGCGTGGGTGGACGTCCACACCGGGCTGGGCCCCTTCGGCGATTGCGAGCTGATCACCGGCGCGGCATCGGATTCGGACTCCTACCGGGCTTCCAACGAGGTGTTCACCGGGCACGTCCACTCGGCGTCTTCGGGGGAATCGGTCTCCACGCCGCTCAACGGGTTGCTCGACCGCGGGCTGGAGCGCGCGATGCCGGCCGGCTGCCGCTTCGCCTTCTGCTACCCCGAGTACGGCACCTACGACCCGATGCGCATCATCCTGGCCATGCGCGCGGACAACTGGCTGCACAACCACGGCGACCCGCACGCTGCGTTGCGCGCGGGCGGCCCGCAACACGCGCTGAAGACCGAGATGCTGGAAGCCTTCCGGCCGGACAGCCGCGAATGGGAGCGCCGCATCGTCGAGCACGGCGCCGATCTCATCGAAACCGCGCTGTCGCGCATCCCGGGCGCGAGGATTGCAGAGGCCAACTGATGAACCCGCGCGTCGTCGCCGTCTGCGTCGGCCGGGCCGAGCCCATCGGGCCGGCGCGCCGCGGTGGCACGGCGCACGCCAACGGGGTCGTGCGGGCCCGCGACGCGGCCCCGGGCGCGGGCGGTGAGGTCCGCAGCGCCATCCGCAAGCAGCCGGTGTCGACGCTCGCCGACCCGCGACGCGTCGAGTTGGCCGTCGATGGCTTGTGGGGCGACGAGCAGGCCGACCTGTCCATGCATGGCGGCCCGATGCGCGCGGTCTACATGTATCCCGCCGATCACTACGCCTTCTGGAGCACCGTGCGGGAGCAGGCCAAGCTGCCGGCCGCCCTGCCCTTCGGGGCGCTCGGCGAGAACCTGACCGTGGAAGGGCTGCGCGAGACCGATCTGTGGGTGGGCGACATCCTGGAGATCGGGCAGGCGCGGCTGTCGGTCACATCCCCGCGCACCCCGTGCTGGAAGCTGGACGCCGCCATGGGCTTCTCGTGGGCGTCGCGCATGATGATCCAGAGCGGCTACACCGGCTGGTACCTGTCCGTCGTGCGTCAGGGAACGGTGGCCGCCGGCGACGAAGTCCTTGTACATCCCGGCGATCGTGTGCTATCGGTGAAGGACCGTCACGCGATGCGGCACCGGACCCAGCAGCAGTCGCTCTTCTAGTTTGGCAGGCAACATGACGACCGATCTCAGCCCCGCACAGCGCACCGCCATGACCGCGCGGATCGTCCTGACCGCCGGCACCTGCGGCGCCTTGGAGGCCATGTTCCACGGCTCGGTGCTGCGCATCGCGTTGTCCGGGCTGGTGCTGGCCCTGTCGGGCGGGCTGCTCGCCTTCGCCAAGCGGGCCGACTAGCGCGCGACGCCCCAGGGCGGTCAGGTGCGCAACGCCTGAATGGTCGGGGATGGGCGAGCATCGCTCGCCCCGTCGCGAACAACGCCCCCGCCGCAGCGCGGGGCGCGCAGCAGCCCCCGACCGCCCGCTTGCTAGGATCGGGGCATGGATTTCCAACCGATCACGGTCGACGCCTTCCCGATCGACGAGCAGCTGACGGACGCGGGCGCCGTGGGCCCCGAAACCGCGCATCTGGCGCGCGTCTACCTCGATACGCCCCGCGCCCTGGTGTGGCGAAACCCGTCGTCCGACTGGCGGCTCTTCGTGCTGCTGGTGCCGCTGGCGTCGCGGCTGTCGCTGATGCGCAATCCGATCTTCGGCGCGCTGGTGCGCGACTGGGGCCTGTCGGTGCGGTTCCTGGGCATCGACGCCCATGCCCGCGTGTTCGATTTCCGGAGGCTGCTCACCGACACGACGCTGCGCAAGCTGGTCGACGCGCTGACGGTGTGGCTGTCGCGCGAGCCGGGGCACGCCAACGAGGCGCTGGACGTGCTGTTCGCCGCGCTGGCCGATTCGATGCTGACCATCCTGGAAGAGCGCCGGCCCGATTGGCCGCAGCACTTGGCGCGCACGCTGCGCCTGGAGACCAACGCCGCGGACTCGCTGTTCGACCGGCAGGCGCGCTATCCCGACTTCCTGGCGAGCCTGCGCGGCGCGCTCAAAGACGACACCATCGACCTGGAGCTCTACGGCCGCGCGCTGCGCGCCATCGACCTGCGCGAGGAGAGCGCCGAGCGTCGGGTCGCCGCGCTGGTGGAATCCACCCTTGATGGCGCCACGCTGGACGCGCTGCGCCGGTTGCGCACGGGGCTGCACCTGGGCTGCTACAACTGGGTGGTGGATTCTCCGCGCCATGCGGCCCAGCGCATCTACGCGCTCACCCGCCTGCCGCTGCTGGCGCAAGCCTTCGTGGACTCCATCGACCAGCCGGAACTGGCCCGTGCGCTCGATTCCGGCCAGGACCGGGCCATCGTGGCCGCGCTGGCGCAGCGCTTCCACGTGAGCGAGAACACCGTGCGTGCCGTCTGGCACCGACCGCCCGAAGGGATGGGGGTGCCCCCGACCTGGCATCTGTCGCACATCCTGCAGCGGCTGGACGCCCTGGCCCAACGCGACTGGCCCCGCGACGCGCCCGGCTGGCAGGACTTCGCGCAGCGGGCGGTGCCCGGCTAGCCAGGCCCGCGCGGCGCGCGAAGGCCGATCCGGCATGCTCGAATTCCTGCGCGTCTACCGTCGCGTCGTCGGCTTGCTGGCCGCCGAGCGTGGCCTGGCCGCGGCGCTGGTCGCGGCCAACCTGCTGTTGGCCGTGCTGCGCTTCGCCGAGCCGATCCTCTTCGGTCAGGTGGTGGAGGTGCTGTCCGGCGCCGCGTCCCGCACGCGCGACGCGCTGTGGCGCGACGTGCTGCGGCTGCTCATGTGGTGGGCCGCGATCGGTGCCGCCGCCATCGGTGTGGCGGCCTGGGTCACGGTGCACACCGACCGCCTGGCCCACCGGCGGCGGTTGGCCGCGATGTCGGCCTACTTCGAGCACGTGCTGCGGCTGCCGCTCGCCTTCCACGCGCGCACGCATTCGGGACGGCTGCTGAAGATCATGCTGCAGGGCACGGACCAGCTCTTCGGCACCTGGCTCAGCGTCTTTCGCGAGCACCTGGGGACCGTGGTGTCGGTGCTGGTGCTGATGCCGCTCACCTTCTTCATGAACTGGCGGTTGGCGCTGTTGGTCATGGCGCTCTTCGTCGCCTTCGTCGCGCTCACCGTGCTGACCGTCTGGCGCACCGAGCGGGCGCAGAAGCGGGTCGAGGGCTACCACTCCGACCTGGCCGAGCGTGCCGGCGACGCGTTGGCGAACCTGTCGGTGATCCAGACCTTCTCGCGCGCGCCCGAGGAAGTCGAGTCGCTGCGCGAGCGCATGCGCGACGTGATCCGCGCGCAGTTCCCGGTGCTGAAGCTGTGGGCGTTCTTCTCCGTGCTGACCAGCGCCGCCTCGACCATCACCGTCGTGCTGATCTTCCTGGCCGGCACGTGGCTTCATTTGCGCGGCCAAGCCAGCCTGGGCGAGGTGGTCGCCTTCGTCGGCATCGCCATGCAGTTGGTGGGGCGGCTCGAACAGCTCGCGTCATTCTTCAACCGCATGCTGTTCCAGGCGCCGGTGCTCGCTGAATTCTTCGCCGTCCTCGACGAGCAGCCCGGCATCGTGCAGGCGCGTTCGCCGGTCCGCGTCGGGCGCTTGCACGGCGCGGTCCGCTACGAGGACGTGGGCTTCTCGTACGACGGCCGCCGCCCGGCGCTGCAGGCGCTGGACCTGGACGTGCCCGCGGGCACCACCGTGGCGTTGGTGGGCCGCACCGGCGCCGGCAAGTCGACCGCGCTGGCATTGTTGTGCCGCCTATGGGATCCGCAGCACGGCCGGATCCTGATCGACGGCATCGACATCCGCGCGCTGTCGCTCGACGCGCTGCGCGACAACATCGCGGTGGTGCTTCAGGAGCCGACGCTCTTTCGCCGGACCATCGCCGAGAACCTGCGCGTCGGCCGGCCGGACGCCAGCGACGCCGACCTGGTGCGCGCAGCGCGCCTGGCCGAAGCGCACGACTTCATCGTCGCGCAGCCCGAGGGCTACGACACGGTGCTGGGCGAGCGCGGCCGCAGCCTCTCGGGCGGCGAGCGCCAGCGGCTCGCCATCGCCCGCGCCATTCTCAAGGACGCCCCGATCCTGGTGCTGGACGAAGCCACCAGCGCGCTGGACAACCGCACCGAGGCGCTGGTGCAGCGCGCGCTGGCCGCCTTGACCCGCGGACGCACGACCTTCGTGATCGCGCACCGGCTGTCCACGGTGCGCCACGCCGATCGCGTGGTGGTGATGGAGGCGGGCCGCATCGTCGAGCAGGGCACGCACGACGCGCTAGCGGCGCGCGGCGGCGCCTTCGCCGCGCTCCTGCAGCAGATGGAACCGGGCAAGACGAAAGGAACCGCGACGACGGCCGGAACGGACGCCGACCTCCGGTGACCGCGGAGCAGTCACACAAAGAGTGACTGCGCACCGGCGACCGCGACCCGCCGGCTACGAGGGCAAGTCGGCCCGGCCCGGCGGCACCCAGCCCGAGGCGCCCACGGCGGCATCCCGCTTGACCGGTGCCTCGAAGAGCGGCACGCCGGACTCCTCCAGCAGCTCCACCCGTTGCGGGCCCAGGCGGCCGCTTCGCGCGGCACCGCGTTGCGCCCGCAACCAATGGGCCAGCTCGGAATCTTCGGGCGGCCGGCGCCGAGGATGGTCGGCACGCCAGCGCAACCACTGCTCGAACATGCCGTCCCAGGCATCGCGCCGCTCGCTGCCGCCCGCCGGGCTGCCCACGGACGCGTCTTCGGCGGGATCGACCAGCGACGATGCCTCGCCCTCCGGCACCGGTAGGCCGCGGCCGTTCGGATCCAGCGCACCCGGCAACCCGGCCAGCGCGCCGGTATGGAACTTCAGCAGCTGTTCCACCGCCCGATGCGCGGTCTCCCGAAGCCGCACCAACGCGTCAAGGCGCGCTCCCGGCGCCGTGCGCAGCGTGAAGGCCGCCAGCGGCCGCGTGGGCGGCAGCAAGGTGAAGCCCTGCGCACGGGCGGCCGCTTCGCCCAGCCCCAGCCGATCGCGCCGACGCTGCACCAGTTGCCACAGGGCCAGCGTGTCGCCCCGCGCGCCGGCCGCGCCCAACCCCGACGTGGCGGCCGCCGCGATCACCGGCTGCAGCTCGAAGACCGGGCCGCGGTCCTCCACCGACGCGCTGCGCCACGCGAAACCGTAGCGCTCGACCGATGCCGGCCCGGCCCGGCGCAACGACCGCGCCAAGAGGTCGGCCACGAAGCGGCCCCGCGTCACGGCCACCGCATGCAAGGCGGCCGGCAGCCAGTCCAGCGGCCCCTCGCCCGGTGCCGGCGGCAGGTCGGGGTCGGGCTGCGGCACCTCGATGGCGCGCAGCACGGACGCCTCGACCGAAAAAGGCCCCTGCGCCGGCACGCGCTGCGCGTACCACCGCGCCAACGCGACCCGGTCGGCCGGCCCGGTCTCGATGCCGGCGACTTGCTCGAACGTAGCTCCCAGATCCACAGCCAGACTCTCCTAGAACCCGTCACTCCATGTGGGGTCGTCCGTGTCCGAAGCAACTGCCTTACACGGCGGCAGGCGCGACGCCTTGTCGCACCAGATCCGCGCCGCCCACGTAGATGCGGTTCCAGGTGGGCGCCACCAGCACTTCGTTCATGCAGACATGCGCTGGCGCCGTCGCCAGGAACCGGATCACCTCGGCCACATCCTGCGGCTGCAACATTCGGGCCATCTCCTCGTCGGACGGCGGCACCGGCCGGCTCTTCAGGATCGGGGTCGCCACTTCCCCCGGCATCACGAGCGACGCGCGGATGCCGTGGCGCCCCTCCTCGGCGTTGATCGACTCCACCAAGGGCCCGAGCCCGGCCTTGGAGGCGCCGTACGCCGGCCCCGTGAACTGCAGGTAGTGCCGGCCCGCCCAGGACGAAACGACCGCGATGGTGCCGCCACCGGCGGCACGCATGCCCGGCAGCACCGCGCGCACGCAATGCGCCACGCCCGACAGGTTGATGCCCACCACGCGGTCGAAGGACGCCGCGTCCGAGTCGTTCCAGAAGCGGTTCGGCACGTTCGTCCCGGCCGAGCACACCAGCAGCCCCACCGCTCCGTGCTTGGCTTCGATGCGCGCCGCGGCCCGCGCGACCGCGTCGGCGTCGGCCACGTCCAACGCTTCCGCCTGTGCGTCCACGCCCTGGTCGCGCAGGCCGGCGACGACACCCGCCAGGGCATCGGCCCGGCGGCCCGACACCACCACGCGGGCGCCTTCCGCGCCGAGCGCCGCGGCGGCCGCCGCGCCGATGCCGCTGCCGCCCCCCGTGACCCAGGCGACGACGCCCGTCAACCGCTCCTTTCCGTTCCGATCGCTCGTCATTTCCACCGTCATCTCCTCCAGTCGACCCGGGATCTTAGGACGCGCCGGAAGGGGCTGCGCGCCGCGCTACACTGCCCGGATGCCCAATTCCACCGAACCGAGCGGCGCGGCGCGAAGCCCCGCGCGCGCCCTGCCCTCCCCCGACGACCTGCTGGCCGACACCTGGCGCACCCTGGTGCGCGCGGTGGCGGACTCGCGCCATGCCTGGCGCTGGCCGGCGCTGGCCACCATCGCGGCCGACGGGGCACCGGACGTGCGCACCGTGGTGCTGCGCAACGCCTCGGAAGCGCTTCGCCGGTTGGAGCTGCACACCGACGCCCGTTCCACCAAGGTCGCGCAATTGGCCGCGCACCCGCAGGCCATGCTCCTGTTCCACGATGCCCGCCGCCGGTTGCAGCTGCGCCTGGCGGTGCAGGTGGCGGCCAACGACGATGCCGCCCGGCGTTCCGCGGCTTGGGCCCTGCTGAGTCCCACGGCCCGCCGCCTCTACGAGATCGGACCGTCCCCGGGCCGCCGCATCGGCGAGGCGCAGGCCGAGGCGCTGCGCGCCTTCACCGCGGGCCGCAGCGACGACACCGCCGGCCCCGGCGACGACGAGGCCGGCTCGGCCTTCGCGCGCTTCGTGCTGCTGGACTGCACGGTGGCGTCCATCGACCGGCTGGACCTGTCCAGCGACGGCCAGTTGCGCAGCCGGCACGTGCACGAGGCGGGCGGCTGGCGCCACGAGTGGCTGGCGCCTTGAGCGACGCGGCCGGCGCCCCCCTGCCGCCCGTGCGCATCCTCGCCGCCGGCGGCACCTTCGACAAGCACTACGACCCGATCGCCGGGCAGCTCTCCTTTTCGACGACGCACTTGCCCGCGCTGCTGGACAGCGCCCGCTGCGCGCCGCCCGTGCGGCTGGAGGTCGCCATGCTGGTCGACAGCCTGGACATGACCGACGCCCACCGCCAGGACCTGCTCGCGCGCTGCCGGGCCGCCACCGAGCGCGCCATCGTCATCGTCCACGGCACCGACACCATGACCGACACCGCCGGCGTGCTGGGCGCCGCGCGCCTGCCCGCGACCATCGTGCTGACGGGCGCGATGGTGCCGATCGAGGTGGCCGGCTCGGACGGTGCGTTCAACCTGGGCTTCGCGATGGCGTGCGCGCAGTTGCTGCCACCGGGCGTGTGGGTGGCGATGAACGGCACGGCGCGTCCGTGGGACGACGTCCGCAAGGACCGCGTGCGCGGCGTCTTCGAGCCGATGGCGCCGCGGCCCGGATCCGACGACGCTCAGAGCATCGCGTAGGTCGCGGTCGCGTGCATGGCGGGCTTGCCGTCGGCGCCCGCGATGGTGGCCTCGCAGAAGGTCAGCGTGCGCCCCGGCTTGATCACCCGAGCGGTGACCCGCGCGTCGCCGCCCGCGATCGCCCGCAGGAAGCTCGCGTTCATGTTGGCCGTGGTCAGCGGCCGGAATTCGCCCAGTTGCGCCAGCACCGCCAGGACCATCGCGGTGTCGGCCGCCGACACCAGCGCCTGCCCGCAGACGGTGCCGCCCACGCGCGACAGCGACGCATCGAAGGGCAGCGACAGCGTCACCTCGCCCGGGCGCACGTCCAGCGGCGCTAACCGCAACGCCTGCACCCAAGGCGCGAACAGCTCGGCGAGCCAGCCGTTCACGCGGTCTGGATCGACGCCTGCGGTGGAGTCGGTCATGAAGGGATCCTCGTCGGCGGCATGCACGGGCACGGGGTCGAATCGCCCGGCCCGCCATTGTGATCTATCCTGGGCGCACACGATTCGTGTTCGCAACTGGCGCAGCGCTTGCTAGCCTGGGCTTTCGCGCACCAACGACGAGCACGACGACACCGCGACCGAAAGCCCAACGCCCACACCATGCGCCACTACGACGAGATGCGGGCCGCCGACGGCTCGATCCGGCCGCACTACCAGGAATACTCGCGCTGGCTGTCCGAGCAGAGCGACGACGCCGTCGCCGCCAAGCGCACCGAGGCCGACCTGTCCTTCCGCCGGGTCGGCATCACCTTCGCGGTGTACGGCGACGACGCCGGCACCGAGCGGCTGATCCCCTTCGACCTGATCCCGCGCATCATCCCGGCCGACGACTGGCGCATGCTCGACGCCGGGCTGTCGCAGCGGGTGCGCGCGCTCAACGCGTTCATCCAGGACGTCTACCACGGCCACGAGATCCTGCGCGCCGGCATCGTGCCGGCCGCGCAGGTCTTCATGAACCAGCAGTACCGGCCCGAGATGCAGGGCATCAACCTGCCGCGCGACATCTGGTGCCACATCGCCGGCATCGACTTGGTGCGCGCGGGCGGCATGACCGGCGGCGACGGGCTCATGCAGGCCCCCGGCGACGGCCCCGGCGGGGACGGCACCTTCTACGTGCTGGAAGACAACCTGCGCGTGCCCTCGGGCGTGAGCTACATGCTCGAGAACCGCAAGATGATGATGCGGCTCTTTCCCGACGCCTTCGCGCGCATGCAGGTGGCACCGGTGGCGCATTACCCGGACCGGCTGCTGGAGAACCTGCGGCAGGTGGCGCCGCCGGGCGCCGAGGACCCGTCGGTGGTCGTGCTCACTCCGGGCATGTACAACTCGGCCTACTTCGAGCACGCGTTCCTCGCCCAGCAGATGGGCGTGGAGCTGGTCGAGGGCAGCGACCTCTTCGTGGAGGAAGACACCGTCTGGATGCGCACCACGCGGGGCCCGCAGCGCGTGGACGTCATCTACCGGCGCATCGACGACGACTTCATCGACCCGTTGGCCTTCCGGCACGACTCGGCGCTGGGCGTGCCCGGGCTGCTGTCGGTGTACCGCAGCGGGCGCGTCACCTTGGCCAACGCGATCGGCACCGGCATCGCCGACGACAAGTCCATCTATCCCTACGTGCCCGAGATGGTGCGCTTCTACTTGGGCGAGGAGCCGATCCTGTCCAACGTGCCCACCTGGCAGTGCCGCAAGCCCGACGAGCTCTCCCACGTCCTGGCCAACCTGCAGCACCTGGTGGTCAAGGAAGTGCATGGCGCGGGCGGCTACGGGATGCTGGTGGGCCCGGCGTCGACCGCGGCCGAGCGCGAACGCTTCGCGGCGCTGCTGCGGGCGCGCCCGGACAACTACATCGCCCAGCCCACGCTGTCGCTGTCCACCTGCCCCACCTTCGTGGAGTCGGGCATCGCGCCGCGCCACATCGACCTGCGTCCCTACGTCCTGTGCGGCGATTCGATCTCCATCGTGCCGGGCGGCCTGTGCCGCGTCGCGTTGCGCGAGGGCTCGCTGGTGGTGAATTCCAGCCAGGGCGGCGGCACCAAGGACACCTGGATCCTGGAGGCCTGACACCCATGCGCTCGGAGCCCTGACCGATGCTGTCCCGCACCGCCGACCACCTGTACTGGATGGCCCGCTACACCGAGCGTGCCGAGAACACCGCGCGCATGCTCGACGTCAACTGGCAGATGTCGCTGCTGCCGCAGCCGGCGGCGCTGGCGCGCGACAGCTGGGCCGCGATGCTCGCGATCTCCGAGCTCACCCCGCAGTACCTGGAGGGGCGCGAAAGCATCGATGCGCGCGAAGTGCTGGAGTTCATGGTGCGCGACCCGGCCAACGGCTCGTCGATCGTGTCGTGCCTGCACCGGGCGCGCGAGAACGCGCGTGCGGTGCGGGGCAGCATCACCACCGAAGTCTGGGAAACGCTGAACACCACCTGGCTGGAGGTGCAACGGCTGATCCGGGAGCAGCAGCACCTGCGCGACCCGTCCCAGTTCTTCGAGTGGGTGAAGTTCCGTTCGCACCTGTCGCGCGGCGTCACCATCGGCACCATGCTGCGCGATGAGGCCCTGCATTTCGCCCGCCTGGGCACCTTCCTGGAGCGGGCCGACAACACCGCGCGCATCCTGGACGTGAAGTTCTACGAGCGCGGCGCCCCGGAAGCCGCCGACGCGCCCTACCGCGAGTTCTATCGCCTCACCGCGCTGTTGCGCAGCGTGTCGGCCTTCGAGATCTACCGCCGCGTGTACCGCGACGTGGTCACCCCGGGCCGCGTGGCCGAACTCCTCATCCTGCGCGACGACATGCCCCGGTCGCTGGCCGCGTCCGTGTGCGAGTTGCAGGGCAACCTCGAGCCGGTCGCCAACCACCGTTCGGCCGAGACCATCCGGCTGGCCGGCCGGCTGCATGCCGAGCTGAAGTACGGGCGGGTGGACGACATCCTGGCCCAGGGGCTGCACGCGTGGCTCACCGAGTTCCTGGCGCGCATCAACGCGATCGGCGACCGCGTCAGCCGCGACTTCCTGCTGCCGCTGGCGGCCTGACCGCGAGGAGACGCCCCCGCCATGCGCCTGTCCATCCGCCACGAGACCGTCTACACCTACACGCAGCCGGCCTCGTACACCATCCAACTGCTGCGCCTGACCCCGCCCCAGACGCCCGGCCAGCGCGTGCTGGACTGGACGCTGGACACGCCGGGCCGGCGCCACCGCCACGTCGACGCCTACGGCAACGTCACGCACACGCTGGTGGTGTCGCTGCCGCACACGCGGCTGCGCATCGCGGTGCGCGGCACGGTCGATGTCACGGCGCGGCCCGACGGGCGCATCGACGGCCCGGAAGGCGCCGACGAGGGCCTGCCGCGCGAGGTGTTCCAAGTGCCCACGCCGCTCACCGCGCCGGACGAGTCGATCGTCGCGTTCGGTCGCGCCGTGCTGCCCCAGGGCCTGCACGGCGCGCAGGACGCGCTGCATCTGGCCGGCGCCATCCGCGACGCCGTGGTCTACGAGAGCGGCGTCACCGACGTCGCCACGGCCGCCGGGGCGGCCTTGGCCCAGGGCCGCGGCGTGTGCCAGGACCACGCGCACCTGGCCTTGGCGGTGGCGCGCCTGCACGGCGTGCCGGCACGCTACGTGAGCGGCTACATCCATCCCGGCACCACGCAGCACGCGGCCAGCCACGCCTGGGTGGACCTGTGGTTCGAGGGCACGGGCTGGCTGTCGCTGGACGTGACGCACGCGCAGTTCACCGCCGATTGGCACTGCCGCGTGGCGGTCGGACGCGACTACGCGTCCGCGGCCCCGGTGCGCGGCGTGCGCACCGGCGGCGGCGAGGAATCCATGGACGTGAAGGTGCTGGTCACGACACCCAACCAACAGCAATGAGGCCGGGCGGGCGCCGCGCGTCCGCCGCGGTGTATCGCCCATCCCACGCCTGCTGCGCGCAGCGCGTGCCCGCGGGCGGTGCACGCTAGACTCGACGAGGCGTTTGCCTTCCTCTTGACCACCACCGGTTCGGCCATGACCTATTGCGTCGCGATGCAGCTCGACCAGGGCCTCGTGTTCCTGGCGGACTCGCGCACCAACGCGGGCGTCGACCAGATCAACACCTTCCGCAAGCTGACCGTCTACGAACGGCCGGGCGAGCGCATGATCGTGCTGATGAGCGCCGGCAACCTCGCGATCAGCCAGGCGGTGCGCCAGGCGCTGGCCGAACCCGAGGACCCGGACGCGCCCACCATCTGGACCGCGGCCACCATGCACGAAGTGGCGATGCTGGTGGGCGACGCGGTGCGCCGCGTGCACCAGCGCGACGCCGAGTCGCTCGCGCGCTTCTCCATCGAGTTCAACGCCAGCCTGATCGTGGGCGGCCAGGTCGGCCGCGAGCGCCCGCGCCTGTTCCAGGTCTACGCGCCGGGCAACTTCATCGAGGCGCAGCACGAGTGCTGCTACTTCCAGATCGGCGAGGCCAAGTACGGCAAGCCGATCATCGACCGGGTGGTCACCCCGGCCACGCCGCTGGACGAAGCGGCCAAGTGCGCGCTCATCTCCATGGACTCCACGCTGCGCTCGAACGTGTCGGTCGGGCTGCCGCTGGACCTGCTGGTGTACGAGAAAGACCGATTGCGCGTGACCCGCTTCGTGCAGATCGACCACGCCAACCAGTACTTCCAGATGATCCGCAACACCTGGGGCCAGCGCCTGCGCCAGGTGTTCCAGGAGATCCCGGACCCGCGCTGGGAAGCGGCGCCGGCCGAACCCGAGCACGGCTGGCTGGGCGCGCAGGCGCTGGGCCGCACGGCCAGCACGCCGCGTGCGCAGCCGGTTCGCATCGGCCCGCCCGTGTGCCCGGTGCCGACGCCGGCGGGCACGGGGCCGTTCGCCGTCGACCCGGACGGCCTCGGCGCCGACAGGATCGGCGCGGTCGACCGGATCGGCGCGGTCGACACGATCGACGCGGCCGACGCCCTGGTGCAGACGCTGGCCGACGGCGCTCCCGCGCCGCAGCCCCAGCGCTGATCAGCCGCCCGGCGCTTCCTCCGCGGGCGGCTGGCCCAGCGCCTCCCGCAGCAGCGCGTCCAGCACCTCGTCCACCGACTTGCCCTCGCCCTCGGCACGCTCGCGCAGCCGTGCCACCAGCGTGCCGTCCAGCTTGGCCGCGAACGGCACCAGGCCGCGGGCCTGGTCCAGCCGGCGCCGCTCGCGCCGGTCCGGCACGGCACTGGCCGCCGCGCCGAAACGATCCGGCGGGCCGGCCTGGCGGATGCCGCCGGCGATCTTCGATCCGCGTCGCTTTTCCAGGTCGGTCTTCTTCATCGACATGACGCCACCTCCGGGCCGAAGGCCATGTCAGCCCTGCCCCGGCGTGCCGGCCGGCGCCGGCGCCGCGTCCTGCCCGGGCAGCCCGGCCGGCGAATCGACCGTGGCGTCCCCGTCCTGGCCAGCCGTGTCGCCCGGCGCGCGCTGGTCGCTCACCTTGCGCTGCAGCTTCTCTTCCTTCTTTTTCTTCTTGGCCAGCTCGCGCTGGCGCTTCTCGTATTGGTAGTTGGGTTTCGCCAAGGCCTTATCCTCTCTGTCTGTCTTTTCGTGTCGCGCAAGGAAACGGGATACTCCCGCCCCAGATGGCCCTCAAGTCGACGGTCTACAAGGCCGAGCTTTCGATCGCGGACATGGACCGCGGCTACTACCGCGACCATGCGCTGACCCTGGCCCGACATCCGTCCGAGAACGACGAGCGGCTCATGGTGCGGCTGCTCGCGTTCGCGCTGAACGCGCATGATGCCCTGTCCTTCGGCAACGGTCTCGCCAGCAACGACGAACCCGACCTGTGGCGCAAGGATCTGACCGGCCGAATCGAGCAGTGGATCGACGTCGGCCAGCCCGACGAGCGCCTGGTGCGCAAGGCTTGCGGGCGGGCCGACACGGTGCTGGTGGTCAGCTTCGGCCGCTCGGCGCGGCAGTGGTGGACGCGCAGCGAGCCCACGCTGGCGCAGATCGACAACCTGACCGTGCTGCACCTGCCCGACGAGGTGCCGGCCGCGATGGCGCGCCTGGCCCAGCGCAACATGCGGCTGCAATGCACCATCCAGGACCGGCAGGCCTGGCTGGGCGACGGCACCGGCGAGACGGTGGCCGTCGAGCCGCTGGTCTGGAAGGCCGCGCGGCCGGGGCGCTGAGGGCGCTAAGCTTCGGCCCGTCCCTTTTCCCGTCACGGCTCGCCCATGTCCGCCCTGTCGCCCACCGCCCCAGGCACGCTCTCGCCCACCGCTTCCCGCGTGCTGCCTTTCGCGGCCTTCGTGCTGCTCATGGCGCTGGGATCGGCCTGGGACACGCTCGCCTCGGCGCTGCCCGCGCTGGCCTCGGTCGACCAGGGGTGGCTGTACCCGGTGCGCACCACCGTGGCGGCGCTGCTGCTGGCGTGGCTGTGGCGCAGCTACGTCGAGCTGCGGCCCGCCACGGCCGCCCCGGCCGGCGAATGGGGGCTGGCCGTGCTGCTCGGCGCGGCGGTCTTCGTCCTCTGGATCACGGTCGGTCCGCTCCTGCGGATGTCGTCGGACGCGGCGCCCGCCACGGCGCCCGCCCTCTGGACCGAAGGCGGCGCCGCGGCGGCCGCCTGGCTCGCGTTCCGGCTGGCCGGCACCGCGCTCGTGGTGCCGCTCATCGAAGAGCTCTTCTGGCGCAGCTTCCTCATGCGTCGCGTCGACCGCGACGACTTCCTGAACCTGGCGCCGGCCAAGGCCAGCCTGATGGCGGTGCTGGTTTCGTCGGCCGTCTTCGCGCTGGAGCACCGCGAGCTGGCCGCAGGCTTCCTGGCCGGCCTGGCCTACGCCTGGATCTACAGGCGTCGTGGCGACCTGCGGATGGCCGTGCTGGCCCACGCGGTCACCAACGCGATGCTCGCCGCCTACGTGCTGGCCACCGGGCGCTGGGACTTCTGGTGATCCGCGGGTCGCCGCCGTCGGGCGGGCGGCGGCGCACGGTCTTGCGCGCGGGGCTCGCCGCGGCGGCGCTCGCCGGCCCGCTCCGGGCCGCCAACGCCCTCATGGCGGGCCTTCCGCCGGATTCGCCGCAGGCGCGCATCGACCCCAACCGGCCCGGCTCCCCTTGGGCTGGCGTGGGCGCGGTGGTCATCGGCGACGGCGCCTTCGGCGGCGTGCCGCTGACGTCCCGCCACGTCCTGACCGCGGCGCACGTGGTGGCGGGCCAGGCGCCCGCCGCGATCGCCTGGCGGATCAACGCGACGGCCACCCCGCGATGGCACGCCGTGGCAGCGGTGGACGCCTACCCCGGTGCCGCCTACCCCTACGACGACCTCGCCGTCCTCACGCTGGCCGAACCGATGGGCGCGCTGGTACCGACCTATGCGCTGGCGCCTTCGCCGCCCGCCATCGGCAGCCGCATCCGGTTGGTCGGGTACGGCGCCTCGGGTCGCGGCGACGCCGGGCCGACCGTGGCTGGTGCGAGTGACATCAAGCGGGTCGGCGACAACGTGATCGACGCGATGCCGGCCACGCTCGACACGAGCGGGCGCACGGCGCCCTTTTTCCTCTACGACTTCGACGGGCCGGGCGGCGCCGGCCCCATGGGCGGCCGCTCGCTGGGCAACCGCATCGAGACCTGCGTGGCGGGGGGCGATTCGGGCTCGCCCGCCTTCGTGCCTTCGGGCGACGGGCAGTGGCTCCTGGCGGGCATCAACGTGCTGACCGCCGCGGGCGGCCCGTCGACCAACGGCCCGCTGCCGCCGACCGCATCCACGTTCGGCGGACTGGGCGGTGGGCTGCTGCTGACGGTGCCGCGCTACCTCGACTGGATGCGCGAGCGCACGGCAGGCGGCCTGCGGATCGGTCGCCACTTGCGTCGGCGGCGCCCGGCCGCGTAGGCTCCGCCGCCGGCGCGCCGGGAACGCGTCCCCGGCGCGTCGGCAGCCTTCACTGCGGCCAGAACATGAGCCAAGAGGCGACGCCGATCGCCCCGCTGACCACCACCGCGATCACGATCGGCAGGATGGGCTTGCGGTCGGCGCTGGCTGGCCGGTCGTAGACCCCGACCGTGCCGCGCGGCTTGTCGGGCGATTGCTGATCGGGGGGCATGGCGTCGCGCTCCGTCAGGCCGCTCAGGACTTCAGGTCACGGTCGACCGGCGCCTTGATCACGTCCACCAGCTGCACGTCCGAGCCCATCGAGCCCGTGGTGCCGGTCGTCGTGGTCGTGCCGCCCATGCTGCCGCCGACCGAGGAGCCGCTGCGGTACGTCGCCCGCTCACGCTCGATCTCCTCGTAGCTGTAGGGCTTGGCGCTCTCGTCGAAGCGGCTCCAGCCTTGGCTGCGCCACTGCTGCACGCGGCTGTCGATGTCGTGCGCGCCATGGCGGCTCATCAGCGCGGCGACTTCGTCGGCGCGGTTGTCCTCGGCCCGCACCGTCACCAGCGCGCCGCCGCGGCGCACCGACTCGGCGTAGTACTCGGCGTGCTCGTCCGGCACGCCGACATGCCGCAGGCCGCCGATCAGGCCACCCGCCACCGCGCCGATGCCCGCGCCCGTCAGCGCTGCAGCGATCGGGCCGGCGGCCACGAGCGTGCCCACGCCTGGCATGGTCAGGCCCACGATCGCGGCCAACAGGCCCGCCGCACCGCCCAGCACGCCGCCCGTGACCGCGCCCTTGCCCACGTCGGCCGCGGTCGAGCTGGCGTCGCCGTCGGTGGTGGTCCGGCTGCTGCCATAGCGGCTGGCGTACTCGCCCTTCGGATCGTTGGCGACGATGCTGACGTCGCTGGAGGAGAGCCCCATGTTGTTGAGCTCGTGCACCACGCGCTGCGCTTCGTCGAAGCTGTCGAATGAACCGACTACGGTCTTGGCCATGTTGAATTCTCCTCTGAGGGGATCGGAACAAGGGCAACGCACATGCCTGCCGTCCCATGGACGCGTTCGTGGCCCTTTCGGCAAGCCGCCGGTTGCCGTCCCGTTCGTTCGACCCCTTTTCTCCATGTTCGGCCCCGCTGGGCGCTCCAGCGGCGGGCACGACGCGTGCAACCCATTTTCTTTCCTCTAGACGAAGGGCCGGAACTTCCGACGCAGGCCATGGGCGAATCCACCTTCGAATCCTTCATGCGCGCGATGCGCTCGGCCGCGTCGGCCCCTCGCACCGAAGTGCACCGTCGCATCGAGACGCTCGTGCCCGCCATGGTCCAGCGCCAGCTCGACGCGCTCGATCCCGGCGGGCGCGCCCGCATCTGCGCCGACGACCTCGCATTGGGATACGTCATGGGCGCCGTGCATGGCATGTTCATGAGCGCTGGCCACGGCAGCTTCTCCAACGCGCAACTCCCCACGTTCTGCATGGTCTTCGAGTCGGTCTTCGGCGAAGACGGCTTGGGGCTGCTGGCTCGTGCGGCACGCCGCGTCACCACCGCCGGCACGCGCGCCAACCTGGGCGCCCGCGCGGGCGTGCTCGACGTGAACGATTGGGACGAGCACGCGCGGCCGTGGCACCGGCTGGCCGCGGCGCTGTCGATCGCGCAGCGCGCGTCGCTGCCCTAGGCCCTTGCGTCAGAGGCGGCGCAGCGCGATCGGCGCTGTCAGCGCAAGGCCGCGCGGAACCACGTGACGTTGACGACCAGCCCCGACAGCAACCACTGGAAAAGCGAGATCACGTCGATCAACTCCCGCACCTGCGCATCCGGCATGCCCAGCGCGCGCGCGGCGTCCTGGTCCAGCCGATAAGGCACCGGCAAGTCCAGGGCGGCCTGCACCGCTTGGCGATGCACCTCGCCGCGCAGCGCGTCGTACTCCGCGGAATCCACTTGCGGCCGCAACGCACCCCATGCGGGCTCGAAATAGCTCGGCCATCGCGCCATCGCCTTGTAGTCGGAGTTCACGAAGGGCAGGCGCAGCGTGGCCTTGATGTCGGCGTACACGGCCTTCACGTCGGCCAGCGCATGGTGCTCCTCGATCATGACCAAGCCAGGCGGCGTGTCGGCAAGCGGGCGCGGTGCCGGACGCGGTGAAAGCCGGGCCTCGTCGCGCGCATCCGCGCCGAGCGGGACGCCCAGCAACGCCAGCTTCACCGCGGTCGCATAGACCAGGTACTGCGGGTTGCCGTGGTTCAACGCGTCGAGCGTGGTGCGGATGCCTTGCACTTCGCGGTCGCCGTAACCGGCCGCCCGCAGCGCGCCGCGCTGGTCCGCTGGCGACAGCGTGGCCGCGACCCCGTCGACCGCCGTCTGCGCGATCGCATGGCAATGCCGTGCGAACCACGCGCTCTCCACGGCCGGGCGAAGCCTCGACCACGCTTCCAGGTAGAAGCGCTCGTAATGCGCCAGCGCCTGCGTGATCACGCCCACCCAAGGCACCTGCATGGCGTCGCGCAGCTCGGCATAGGCCTGGGCCAGCGCACCCTCGGCACGCCACTCGGGCACGGGCCGAACCGGCGGGACCGCCCGAGGGCGCTCCAGGTCGAAGACCGGGTCGTCGGGCGGGGGCGGGGCGGATCGCGTCGGGTTCATCGCGGCAGTCTACCCAGCCCGCATTCCTTCGCACCGCGCGCGCCGACCGTGGTGGGCCAGGGGGGCCGAGCACGGTCGTGCAGGCTCGGCCTTGTCATCGACTCCATCGATCACCATCATCAAAACGATCGGTTTCACAAGCCATAGGCCGCGGAGATAGGCTTGGTCTTCCCCAAGCCACCCACGAGCACCGCGCCCCATGAACACCGTCACCGAAGGCACTTCGTTGGACGACCCCCGCAAGAAGCCGGGCGCGACGCGCACCCTGCTCGGCCGCACCAACCGCGACTGGTGGCCCGAGCAGCTCACGCTGGAGATCCTCCCGCAGCACAGCCGGCACGGCCCCATGGGCGACGGCTTCGACTATGCCGCCGAGTTCCAGTCGCTGGACTACTTCGCCGTCAAGCGCGACTTGCACGCGCTGATGACCGACAGCCAGCCCTGGTGGCCGGCCGACTACGGACACTACGGGCCCTTCTTCATCCGCATGGCCTGGCACGCGGCCGGCACTTACCGCGCCGGCGACGGCCGCGGCGGCTCGTCCTCGGGCGGCCAGCGCTTCGCGCCGCTCAACAGCTGGCCGGACAACGGCAACCTCGACAAGGCGCGCAGGCTCTTGTGGCCCATCAAGCGCAAGTACGGCGCCAAGCTCTCCTGGGCGGACCTCTTCATCCTGACCGGCAACGTCGCGGTCGAGTCGATGGGCGGCCCGGTGCTGGGCTTTTCCGGCGGCCGCGAGGACGTCTACGAGCCCGAGCACATCTACTGGGGCACCGAAGAAGAATGGCTGGGCCAGACCCGCATCGACGAAGAAGCCGGCCATGCGCTGGAGAACCCGTTGGCCGCGATCCAGCACGGCCTGATCTACGTGAACCCGGAAGGCCCGGGCGGCAAGCCCGATCCCCGCGGGTCGGCGCGCGACATGCGCGAGACCTTCGCGCGCATGGCGATGAACGACGAGGAAACGGTGGCGCTGACCGCTGGCGGCCACACCTTCGGCAAGGCGCATGGCGCCGGCTGCCCGCACAAGCACGTGGGCCGCGAGCCGGAGGCCGCGGGCATCGCGTCGATGGGCCTGGGCTGGACCTCCACCCACGGCTCCGGCATGGGCGACGACACCATCACCTCGGGGCTGGAAGGCGCCTGGACGCCCACGCCCACCCAGTGGGACAACAGCTACTTCCGCATGCTGCTGGACTACGAGTACGAGCTGGTCAAGAGCCCGGCGGGCGCCTGGCAGTGGCAGCCGATCGACCAGCGGCCCGAGGACCTGGCGCCGGCCGCGCACACGCCGGGCAAGCGCGTGCCGACGATGATGTCCACCGCCGACATCGCGCTCAAAGTGGACCCGGCCTACCGCGCCATCTCCGAGCGCTTCCGGCGTGATCCGCAAGCCTTCGCCGACGCCTGGGCGCGCGCCTGGTTCAAGCTGACCCACCGCGACATGGGCCCGCGCAGCCGCCTGATCGGCCCGGAGGTGCCCGCCGAGGACTTCATCTGGCAGGACCCGCTCCCGTCGCGCGACACGCCGTTGATCGACGCGGCCGACATCGCGCGCCTCGAGGCGGCCATCGAAGCGGCCGGCCTGGCGATCGATGCGCTGGTGACCACCGCCTGGGCCTCGGCCTCCACCTTCCGCCGCTCGGACCGGCGCGGCGGCGCCAATGGCGCGCGCATCCGCCTGGCGCCGCAGAAGGACTGGGAAGTCAACCGGCCCGAACAACTGGCAAGCGTGCTGGCCGCCTACGAGCGCATCAAGGCCGACTTCGATGCGCAGGCCGCGCCCAAGCAGGTCAGCATCGCCGACCTGATCGTGCTGGGCGGCTCGGTGGGCATCGAGCGCGCGGCCAAGGCGGCCGGGCGCGAGATCACCGTGCCCTTCACGCCGGGGCGCACCGACGCGACCGAAGCGCAGACCGACGCGGCGAGCTTCGGCGTGCTGGAACCGCTGGCCGACGGCTTCCGCAACTACCTGAAGGCGAGCTTCCCGGTGCCCACCGAGGAGCTGCTGGTCGACCGATCGCAGCTGCTGGGGCTGACCGCGCCCGAGATGACCGTGCTGGTGGGGGGCTTGCGCGTGCTGGGCGCCAACCATCCCAAGGCGGCAGCGCACGGCGTCTTCACGGACCGGCCCGGCACGCTCGCCAACGACTTCTTCGTGAACCTGCTGGACATGGGCACCGTGTGGAAGCAGGTCAGCGAGGAGAGCGACCAGGAGTTCGTCGGCACCGATCGCGCCACGGGCCAGCCGCGCTGGACCGCGTCGCGCACGGATCTCGTGTTCGGCTCGAACTCGCAGCTGCGGGCGCTGTCGGAGGTGTACGCGGCCGACGACGCGCACGACAAGTTCGTGGACGACTTCGTGGCGGCCTGGGCGAAGGTGATGGACGCGGACCGGTTCGACCTGAAGAAGGCTTGAGCGACCGGCGTGCGCGGCGCGAAGCGCGATCGGGCGCTTTGCGCTGCGCTACTCGGCGAGCGATTCGCTCGACTGCCGAAGCAGCGCGCCGGAGGCCGAGCCCAGCAGCAGGAACCGACCCGCGCGCCGGTCCGCGTCGATTTCAGGACGCAACGCCGCGAAAAGCTGCGGCGCGAGCTGCACCTCGTCGATCACGACCAGGCGGTCGCGGTGCGCGGGCAGGAACAGTTCCGGATCGGCCAGGGCAGCGCGATCGGAGGCCCGCCAACAGGCGTCTGTCGATCATCCTTGCAGATTGATCACCCGACGATCAATCTGCAAGGTTGCTTCCCGACCGAAAACCCGCCCTCCTCACACCTCGTACGGCAGCCCCACGTAGTTCTCGGCCAGCGACGCCATCGCCGCGCGCGACGACACCAGGTACGCCAGCTCGGCCTCCTGCACGCGATGCCCGAAGTCGTCGGTGTCGGGGAAGCGGTGCAGCAGCGACGTCATCCACCAGCTGAAACGCTCGGCCTTCCACACCCGCCGCAGCGCCCGCGCGGAATACTCGTCCATCTCGTCGTCGCGACCGCTGCGGTAGTGCTCGATCAGCCCGTGCGACAGGTACTTGATGTCGGACGCCGCCAGGTTCAGCCCCTTGGCGCCCGTGGGCGGCACGATGTGCGCGGCGTCGCCCGCCAGGCACAGGCGCCCGAAGCGCATCGGCTCGGCCACGAAGCTCCTCAGCGGCGCGATGCTCTTCTCGATCGAGGGGCCCGTGACCAAGGCCTGCGCGGCCTGCGGGTCCAGGCGGCTCTCCAACTCTTCCCAAAAGCGCGCATCCGGCCAGGCCGCCAGGTCCTCGTCCAGCGCGCATTGCACGTAGTAGCGGCTGCGCGTCATGGAGCGCATCGAGCACAGCGCGAAGCCCCGCTCGTGGTTGGCGTAGATCAATTCGTGCGACACGGGCGGCGTGTCCGACAGCACGCCCAGCCAACCGAAGGGATACACGCGCTCGTAGGTGCGCAGCCGCTCGGGCGGGATGCTGGCGCGGCACACGCCGTGGAAGCCGTCGCAGCCGGCGATCCAGTCGCAGGCCAGCTCCTGCGCCTGGCCGTCCTGGGTCCAGGTCACGCGCGGGTGCGCGCTGTCGATGTCGTGCACCTGCACGTCGTCGGCTTCGTAGATCGTTCGGGCGCCAGCCGCGTCGCGCGCGTCCATCAGGTCGCGCGTCACCTCGGTCTGGCCGTACACCGTCACCACCTTGCCCTGGGTCAGGCCGCGCAAGTCGATGCGGTGACGATGGCCGCCGAAACACAGCTCGACCCCGTCGTGCACCAGGCCCTCGGCATGCAACCGCGCGCCCACGCCCGCCTCGTCCAGCAGATTCACCAGGCCCTGCTCAAGCACCCCGGCCCGGATGCGGCCCAGCACGTAGTCCCGGCTCTTGCGCTCCAGCACCACGGTGTCGATGCCCGCTCGGTGAAGCAGTTGGCCCAGCAGCAGGCCCGATGGGCCGGCGCCGATGATGGCGACCTGAGTTCTCATGCGTTGTCTCCTTCCTCCGGTCGGCAAGGCTACGGGTGCGGCGGCGTGCGCGCCAATGGACGGAAGCGACCAACGACAGGACAATCCGAACCTCCGCCGGCCCGCCATGCCCACCCGCGTCCCCACCTTCGCGCTCTACGGAGAACGCCTCCAGACCGCCCTGGACGAGCCGATCCACTGCGAATCGATCGCACAGCGCAGCCGCCTGCACGACTGGGAGATCGGCCCGCACCGCCACGAGCACCTCTTTCAGATTCTGTACCTGCGCGCCGGCGGCAGCGGCGAAGCGCTGATCGACGGCGCGCGGCTCGCCCTGCGGCCGCCCTGCGCGTTGACCGTGCCGGCGCAGTCGGTGCACGGGTTTCGCTTCGCGCCCGACGTGGACGGCGTCGTGATCACGGTGGTCGAGCGGCACCTGGCCGGGCTGCACGGGGCGGCGCGCGGGCTGGACGCGCGGCTGGCCGTGCCGCGCTGGCTGCCGCTGGCCGGCCATGCCGAACGCCACGCACGCATCGAGCGCGCCTGCAGCGGCTTCCTCGCCGAATTCCATGGCGACGCCGCTTGGCGCAGCGCGGCCCTGCACGCGGCGCTCGCCCTGCTGCTGGTGGAACTGGGCCGCCTGCCGGCTGCCGGCGAGGCGCGCGACGCGCCCGCGGCCGCCCGGCGCGAGCAGACCCTGCAGCGCTTCCGGGAACTGGTCGAGCGTCATTACCGGGCTCATCGCCCGGTGGGCGCGTACGCGGCCGAGCTGGGCCTGACGGCCACGCACTTGAACCGCCTGTGCCGCGCCGCGCTCGGCCGTTCGGCGCTGGGCGTGATCGCCGCGCGGCTGGTGCTGGAAGCCAAGCGCGACCTCGCCTACACCACCTTGAGCGTCAAGCAGATCGGCGCAGGCCTGGGCTTCGCGGATCCGGCCTATTTCACGCGCTTCTTCCGGCACCAGACGGGCCGCACGCCGACGCAGTTCCGGGCGCACGCGGCGGGCGGCTCGTCCCTGCCGACGTGACGACTTCCGTTGCTCCGGGGCCGCCGCGCTCGTAGCATCGGCCCGTCGCGACCACCGTCTGGCTGCAACGCATGGAAGACCGACCCGACATCTCGCTGGTCATGTGCACCCGCAATCGCGCCGAACGCCTGGCCTGCTCGCTCGGGCACCTGCAGGCGCTCGAGCCGGGCGTGGCCTGGGAAGCGGTGCTGGTGGACAACGGATCGACCGACGCGACACCCGCGGTCCTGGCCGAGTTCGTGGCCGCCCAACCGCGGGCCCGCGTGCTGCCGGTGCCGCAGCCAGGCATCTCGCGGGCGCGCAACGCCGGCTGGCGCGCCGCGCGCGGGCGCATCGTCGCGTTCACCGACGACGACTGTTACGCCGCGCCGGACTTCCTGCGCCGCGTCCTCGATTGCTTCACCGATGCGCCGTCGCTGGGCTACCTGGGCGGCCGCGTGCTGCTGCACGATCCGGCCGACTACCCGATCACCGTCCAGCACCTGGACCGTCGGTTGGAGTTCCCAGCGCGCAGGTACGTGCGGCCGGGCCTGCTGCACGGGGCCAACTTCTCGGCGCGGCGCGACGCGCTGGAAGCGGTGGGCGGCTTCGACGAGCGGCTGGGGGCCGGCACGCCCCTGCAGGGCGCGGAGGACACCGACCTCATCCTGCAGCTGTCGGCGCACGGCTTTTCGGGCGCCTACGATCCACGGCCCACCGTTCGCCACCACCATGGCCGGCGCACCCCCGAGGCGGTCTCGCGGCTCAAGCAGGTCTACGCCTTCGGCGACGGGGCGATGTATGCCAAGGGCATCTCCAACCGGCGCACGCTGCCGCTGTTCGCCTGGCCGGTGGTGCGCCGCATCGGCGGCAACCTGGTCCGGGCGGACGTGGGCACGCTGAAGCAGGAACTGCGCGGCGCGTATCACTACTTCGCGAGCCGCTGAGCGCCCAGGGCCCTGCGACCGGCGCCGGCGTCGCGCAACGCGGACAGCAACGCGGACAACGCCGGCCCAGGCAGCGCGTCCGCGCGCAGCAGCAGTCCGACGGATTCCTCGCTGCCGTGCGTCTGCAACGGCAGGCGCACCAGCAGGCCCGCCGCCAGATCGTCCTCGATCGCCCCGGGTGGGACGAACCACACCGCGTCGCTCGTGCGCGCCATGGCGCGCCCGAACGACACCGACAGCGTCTCGACCAACTCGACCATCGGACCCACGCCCGCAGCGTTGAGCCAACTGTCCGCGGCATGCCGGATCGCGGTGCCACGCTCGGGCAGGATGGCGGGATGGGCCCTCAGGTCGCCCGCCACGAGATCGCGCGACCAGAGCAACGGATGGCCGGGCCGCACCGCCAGCGCGAAAGGCTCGGCGTACAAGTGCTCGAAGGTCAGCCCCGCCATGCGCTCGGGGTCAGACAGGCGGCCGATGACGCAGTCGGCCTCGCGGGCACGCAATTGCGCCAGCAACTGCACGTTGGACCCGGTCACCACGCGCAGCGCGGCGCTCGGCGCTTGGAGGCGCCACGCCGCCAGCGCCCGCGGCAGCAGCGCCGGCGCCACCGTGGGCAACGCCCCCACCACCAGGCGCGCCTGCGCGCCCCCCGCGGCGCTGGCAGCGAGCGCCTCCAGCCCGTGCCGCAAGGCGCTGACGCCGGCACTGGCATGGCGCAGAAAGATTTCGGCCTGCGGCGTGGGCACCGTGGCCTTGCGGCCACGATCGAAAAGCCGCACCCCGAGCGCTTCTTCCAGCTCCTTGAGCGTCTTGGACACCGCCGGCTGGGAGATCGACAAGGCCGCGGCGGCCTTCTGGAGGCTGCGCTGATGCGCGACCGCGAGGAAGCATTGCAGGTGCCTCAGCTTGATGCGGCCATCGACCAACGCGTCCATGCATAACCTCTTTTCATGCAAACCTTCATGAATCGTCAATTTACATAACCACGGGCACCGACAACAATGACGCCCCGGCTTGCCGCCGTGCAGGAGACGCCTCATGAGCACCCAAGAGCACCCCAGCCCGCGCGACTGGGACAGCCACTCGCCGTACGTGTACCCGCCGTACCGGTCCACCGTCCTGCGCGGCCCGACCAAGCCGCTGGTACCGCTCAAGGCCGCGCTGTCGGACTTGGCCGCGCCGGTCTACGGCCAGGACGACCTGGGCGAACTGGACCACGACCTGACCCGCAACGCCCGCCGCAACGGCGAGCCGCTGGGCGAGCGCATCATCGTCACCGGCCGCGTCACCGACGAGCGCGGCCGCCCGGTGCGCGACACGCTGGTCGAGATCTGGCAGGCCAACGCCGCGGGCCGCTACATCCACAAGGTCGACCGGCACGACGCGCCGATCGACCCCAACTTCCTGGGCGCCGGCCGCTGCCTGACCGATGCGCAAGGCCGCTACCGGTTCGTCTCGATCAAGCCGGGCGCGTATCCGTGGGGCAACCACCCCAACGCGTGGCGGCCCAACCACATCCATTTCTCGCTGTTCGGGCAGCACCTGGCCGCGCGCCTGGTCACGCAGATGTATTTCCCCGGCGACCCGTTGCTGGCGCTGGATCCGATCTTCCAGGGCACGCCGGCCGCCGCGCGCGAGCGGCTCGTGTCGCGCTTTTCGATCGACGTCACCCAGCCCGACGTCGCGCTGGGCTACGAGTTCGACATCGTGCTGCGCGGCCCCGACGAAACGCCCATGGAGCGCTGAGCCATGTCCGCCATCCCGCCCCCAGGCCAAGAACGCCTCGGCCAGACCCTCGGCCAGACCCCATCGCAGACCGTCGGGCCGTACTTCGCGTATGGCCTGACGCCCGAGCAGTACGGCTATCCCTTCCGCAGCCTGTTCGGCCCGCGTCTGGCGCAGCCCGACGCGCCCGGCGAGCACATCCGGCTCCACGGCCAGGTGCTGGACGGCGCCGGTAATCCGGTGGACGACGCCCTCGTCGAGTTGTTCCAGGTCGATGCGCAGGGCGCGCGCGTCGCCAACGGGCAACAGGTCTCGACCACCGGCTTCACCGGCTTCACCGGCTTCGGCCGCTGCGGCACCGGCACCGATGCGCACAAGCGCTTCGAGTTCCTCACCGTCAAGCCGGGCGCGGTCCGGCCGGGCGCCGCGCCCTACGTCGACCTGATCGTGATGATGCGCGGCATGCTGGTGCACGCCTTCACGCGCGTGTGGTTCGACGACGAGGCCGCGGCCAACGAACGCGACCCGGTCCTGCAGTCGGTGCCGGCCGAGCGGCGGGCCACCGTGCTGGCGCGCCGCGAGCAAACCCCCGCCGGCACCGCCTACCGGTTCGATATCCGCATGCAGGGCCCCCAGGAGACCGTATTCTTCGACCTGTGACGAAGAAACCGTTTCCAGCCCGATCGTTCGCCCAGGGAACCCCGGGACGTGCATGGCCCGGGCACGCACGCCGATGAGCCTCGCCGATATCTTCCGCGCCCCGTGGGACGCGGGCGACGCGGGAGATGCCGCGTTCTCCGACCGCGCGCTGCTGTCGCGGATGCTGGCCTTCGAAGGGGCGCTCGCACGTGCCCTGGCCGACGCCGACGTAGTGCCGCACGCGGCGGCCGAAGCGGCCGCCTCGCTTTGCGAGCATTGGGCGCAGGACGGCGGGCGGGCCGTGCCGGCGCTCGCCCCCGACGCGCTCGCCGCGGCGGCTCGCCACGCCGGCACGCTGGCCATCCCCTTCGTGAAGGCGCTGGTCGAGGCCGTGGCCGCCGAGGACGGGCAGGCCGCGCGCTGCATCCATCGCGGCGCCACCAGCCAGGACGTGATCGACACCGCCCTGGTGCTGGAGGCGCGGCGGGTGGCCGAGGCGCTGGTGGCCCGGCTGTGCGATGCGGCCGACGCCGCCGCCGCCCTCGCCACCACCTATCGGAACACGCCCGTCACGGGCCGCACGCTGTTGCAGGCGGCCGTGCCGGTGAGCTTCGGCTGGAAGGCCGCCGGGTGGCTGGCGGGCCTGCACCGCTGCATCGACCGCATCGAGCGCACCGTGCCGCAGGCGTGCAGCGTGCAGTTCGGTGGCGCGGCCGGCACGCTGGCTTCGTTGGGCGATCGCGCCCAACCGGTCGCCCAAGCCTTGGCGCGCCACCTGGAGCTGCCCCTGCCCGCCATCAGCTGGCATGGGCTGCGCGACGGCCCGGCGTCGCTGGCGGCCGAGTTCGGCTTGGCCTGCGGCGTGCTGGGCAAGATCGGCGGTGATGTCGCGCTGCTGATGCAGTCCGAGGTCGCCGAGGCTTTCGAGCCGGCGGCGGAAGGGCGCGGCGGGTCGTCCGCCATGCCGCACAAGCGCAACCCGGTGGGCGCGATGCTGGCGCGCGAGGCGGCGCTGCGCGCCCCGGGCCTGGTCGCCACGTTGATGTCGGGCCTGCCGGCCGAGCACGAGCGCGGCCTGGGCCACTGGCAGCGCGACTGGTTCACCTGGCGCGACCTGGCCGGCGCCGCGGCCAGCGCGGCCGACGCCGTGGCCGAAGTGCTGGCCGGGCTGCGGGTGGACACGGCGCGCATGCGCACCAACATCGATGCGCTCCAAGGATTCCCCTTCGCCGAAGCGCTGGCGGCGCAGCTGGCCGACACGCTGGGCCGCCCGGCCGCGCAGGCCCGCGTCGAATCGCTGTGCCGCGACGCGCTGGAGCGTGGCCAGACGCTGCAGGCCGCGGTCGCGCGGGCCGCGCAGGCGGGCGAACCCGGCTTCGAGACGGCGCGCCTGGCACAGGTCTTCGACCCGACGAGCCACCTGGGCGGCGCCAACACGATGACCGACGCGGTGCTGGCGCAGTGGTATGCGCGGCCACGCGCGCAGATGCGGGACTGACTCCCCGAACCCGACCCGACGGACTCCACGCATGCCCTTCGTCCTGCGCGACGGCGCCCGCATCCATTGGCGCACCGACGGCCATCCGCAGGCACCCGCCCTGCTGCTGGCCAACTCCCTCGGCACCGACACCTCGCTGTGGGACCCGGTGATCCCGCAGCTGGCCCGCCACTTCCACGTCATCCGCTTCGACAAGCGCGGCCATGGCGCCTCCGAAGTTCCGCCCGGCATGACCGAGTGGAGCATCGAGGCGCTGGCGCGCGACGCGCTGGCGGTGGCCGACGCGGCCGGTGCGCAGCGCTTCGCCTACGCCGGCATCTCCATCGGCGGCATGATCGGCGTGTGGCTGGGCGCGAACGCGCCGCAACGCCTGACCCGCCTGGTGCTGTCCAACACCAGCGCCGAGATGCCCGCAGCGGGCTGGGCCGACCGCATCGCGGCCGTGCGCGCCAACGGCATGGCCGGGCTGGTCGATGGCGTCATGCAGCGCTGGTTCACCGAGCCCTATCGCGCGCGCGCCGACGCCACCTTCCAGACCGTGCGCGAGCACTTCCTGCAGGTCGACCCGGCGGGCTACATCGGCTGCTGCGCCGCCATCCGCGACATGGCGCTGGCCGAGTCGCCCGCGCGCATCGCGGTGCCGACGCTGGTGGTCACGGGCACGCACGACGTCGCCACGCCCCCCGCGATGGGCGAGGCGATCGCCGCGGCCGTGCCGGGCGGCGCGGCGCTGGTCGAGCTGCCGGCGGCGCACATCCCGCATCCCGAGCAGCCGGACCGTTTCCTGGGCGCGGTGCTTCGCTTCCTGCTGGAAGGCGAGGGCGCCGACGTCGGGGCCGCACGAGGCGAGGGCGCACCGAACGACAGCGAGCAGGCCGTTGCCTCCTCCGGCACCGAGCGCGCGCGCTGGGAAGCCGGCATGGCGCGCCGCAAGGCGATGCTGGGCGCCGACTACGTCGATGCCGCCAGCGCGCGCTCCACGCCCTTCACCGACCCGTTCCAGGACCTGATCACGCGTTACGCCTGGGGCGAGATCTGGACGCGGCCCGGGCTGGACGCGCGCACGCGCCGGCTGCTGGTGCTCGCGCAGATGGTCGCGCTGGGCCGCTGGGAGGAGTTCCGGCTGCACGTGCGGGCGGGGCTCGACGCCGAGCTGAGCGAGGCCGACCTGCAGGAGCTGCTGCTGCAAAGCGCGATCTACTGCGGCGTGCCGGCGGCCAACACGGCCTTCCATCACGCCAAAGAGCTGCTGGAGGCGCGGCGCCCAGCCGCCGGTTGAACGCCGTGGCACCACCGGCGGCGTAGCGGCGTTGGCGGCGTGGCGGCCCTACGTGCCCCCCGCCGACCGCCAGTACTCCATCGCCGTCGGCGTGAACCCGCAGTCCGGCTCGGATGCGCGCAGCCGCTCCAGCGCCTCCAGGAAGCGCCGTGCCTCTGCAGGCAGCGACAGCAACGACAGGCTGCGCAGGATGCGGCTGATCCGCAGGTCGTTGTGCGTCGGGCGCACGAACCAATTCCGCTTTCGCGCATCCCAGGCGGGCGACTTGTCGATCCGCAAGAGCAGGGGCGCATCGGCGTCCGGGCCCGCGCGTCCTGCCCCGCGCGACTCAGCCAACCCATAGAACGCGAGCATCCGCTCGAAGGCCACCCGCAGCCGTGCACGCAGTGCGGGGTCGGCCGCGAACGCCTGCGCCAACGCAGACGTCACCAGCGGCGCGTCCGGGTTCACGCCGCTGGGCGCATCCAAGGGAAACACCCACTGCACGAAGTCGTGCGTGCGCTCCAGCCAGTCGTTATCGCGCGCGAGGATCGCGTCCAGCGTGCGGCCGCGATCGTCGGTCCCGTCGCCGCGGAAGAAGGCGAGCAAGCGCCCGGTGTCGTCGCGCACGGCTCGCCTCAAGTCGTGCGCCCGACTGCGCGCGCCAGTTGCTCCAACGCCTCGACGGCTTCCTTGCCCAACGCCTCCAGTTCCATGGCCGCCTCGCGGGCGCGCAACGTGTCGGCCTTGAACACCGACTCGCCCTGCTCGACGAGCTGCCGGACCTGCGCGTCCGACTCCATCAGCCGCTTGAGCGCCGCGGAACGCACCACGCCCGACACTTCCTTGCGCTGCACCTGCAGCGCGTCGTGCCCGGCGCGCACGCGTGCCGTCGTGGCTTCCACCGCGGCGCGCACCTGCTGGGCCAAGGCATCGAAGCCTTCGTCGGCCAGGCCGCGCGACGCGTTCTCGCGCGACCCCACCCGATCCGGCAGCAGCAGCACCGTGCCCGCCGGGATGCGCGAGAAGTCCACGTGCGGGTTGAGCCGCTCGATCTCCTGGAGCAATGCGGCGTCGGCCGCACCGTCCGCTGCCAGACCGGCGGCGAAGACCGGCAGGTCGCTGTCCTGTGCCGCGATGGCGATGCGCATGGCGTACCTCTTCCTGGTGACTCGACTTGCGGGCTCAACCCCGGATGTTCAACGATTCCCACGGCGCGCCGATCACGCCGCCGTCCACGAAGATCTGGCGGTCGACGAGGTTGCCCAGCACGGTCGTGCGCTTGGCGCTGGTGCGGATGTCCAACGACAAGTCGCTGCCGCCACGCACGCGGTTGGCGTTGACGATGGCCGTGCCGGCCGTCAACCGCACCGCCGCGTCGCGGCCGTTGCGCAACTCGCATCGGTTGTCGCCGAAGAGGCAATCGCCGGCCGTCTCGACCAATGCCGCATGCAGCACGCCGCTGGCTGTCAATTGGTTGGCGTGCACGCCCACCGACCCCTCCTGGAAGGCTTGCGCGCCGTTCACATCGGTCACCGCCGGCCGCGCCACGAGGAACGGCCGGCGCGCGCCCAGCACCAGCGTGGTGGATGCGCTGGCGTGCACCGCGACGTAGTCGCCCGTGCGCGAGACCGGCCGCTGCGCGTTGGGCTCGTCGATCCACAACGCGATGAAGCGCCCGCCGCGCGCCGACAGCGACGGCGCGCCGCGCTCGACCTGGTTGCCGGCCACCGCCGCCTGCAGGAACGGCGGCCGCACCAGCACGCCCACCGAAACGCCCGCGTCCGAGTCGTCCTGCGGCCCGATGTCGGCCACCTGGTTCGAGTCGATCCGCAGCCGCGTCACCGCCATCGCCGCGATGCCGACGTGCAGCCCGGCGCGCACCGCGGTCAGGCCGACGCGCTGCACCTGGTTGTTCGACAACAGCGCGGTCTCGGCGCGCAGCACCCCGATGCCGACGACTTCCTTGGTGACGTCCTCGCCGCCGCCGATGTCGACCACCTGGTTGTCCTCGATCGCGACGCGGCCGGCCTGCGCGTCGTCGGCCGCGACGATGCCGTCGCCGCACCGCGCGACCAGGTTCTGCTTGACCAACAGGTCGCCCACGGGGGCCGCGATGCGGATGCCCGCGCCCGCGAAGCCGCGGACCTGGTTCGACAGCAGCCGTGCTTGGCTCGCGCCGTTGGGGTCCAACCCGGTCACGAGCGCGATGCCGTCGGGCGAGCGCAGCGCCGCTTCGCGGCGGGCGTTGGCCTCGAGCAGGTTGTCCGCGATCCACAGGCCGTCGACGCCGGCAGCGATGCCCGTGCCTTCGACCTGCAGGCCGTTGCGCTCGATGCGCACCGACGCGCCGGGCGCGGCCAGCCCCGTGAGCGTGATGCCGGCGCGCGCGCCGCCCAGCACCTGGTTGCCGGCCACGCGCGTGTCCATCAGGTGCAAGGCCCGGTCCGCCAGCGTCACCGCCTCGCGCTCGCAGCGCAGCAGGTTGTCGTCGATGCGCAGCAGCGCGGCGAGCACGAAGCGCGGCGAGCCCGCATCCTGCGGCGGGTCGGGCGGATCGTCGGGCGGGTCGTTCGGACCGCCGCCCGCGCCGGCGGGGCCGGTGATGCCCACCGGCGCGAAGATCGCGTTGTCGCGGATCGTCATGCCGGCCACGACGCCGGCCAGCGCGATCGCCACACCGCGCAGGTCGCGGTTGCCCGGCACCAGGATGGCCAGCCGCTGCAGCACCACCCCCAACGCCGTGAACGCCGAGATCGCCGGCGCGCGTCCCAGCGACAGGATCGCCAGGTCCTCGATCGCCAGCGCGATCCCGACCCGGATCTCGAAGGCGCCTGCCGGCGCCACCAGCAGCGTCGACGCGCCATGGCCGCGGATCCGCACGGCCCGCACGCCCGCCAGCCGCACCGGCGCGCGCAGCGCGTACTGGCCGGGCGCCAGGCACACGGTGCCGCCGGTGTCGCGCACCTGGTCGACCGCGGCCTGCAGAGTCAATGCGCCGCTGGCGTGCGACTCGGGCGTGACGCAGCGCGTGCAGCCGCAGTCGGTCGCCTCGCCGCCGTCGCCCGCTGGCGGCGGCCAGTGCGTGCGGCAGTCCTCCACCGCGCCGGAGGCCGCGTCCCAGAAGCCCAGCCGCGCGTAGTGGTGATGCACGCCGCGCGGCGAGGCCTGCGACAGCGCCTCCACCGACGCATCGGCCGTGCGTGCCGCGAACACCCAGTGGTCGCCGCTGCGGAATCGCTCGACTCCGATCGGCGCGCCCGACGCGTCCGTCGGTGGCGCCGAGGAGAAACGCACGGTGATGCCGCTTTCCAACAACAGCGTCGTGCCCGCCGGCGGCACGGGAATCGCGCCGGTGCTGGCCGCGTCGTCCAGGTCATGCCACTCCGAGGTGCTGCCATCGACCGCGACCACCAGCACCGCGTGCCGATGATCCCAACGGCGCACGCGCAGTTGGCGCTGGCGCGGGAAGTCCGCGTCGGGAAAGGCCGCGGGCAGCAGGTCCGCGGGCAGGGGCGCCTCGAAGGCGATGCGCCGCGTCGCGTCGTCGACCATGATCCGGCGCAGCTCGCCCGACCGCTGAGACAGCTCGCGCGCATCGTCCAGGATCTCCACCCAGTCGCCGCTGGAAAAGCGCAGCACGTCGTCGCGGCCCAGGCTCTGCAGCTCCAGCTCGCCCGCGGCCACGACGCTGGCCACGCGGCTGGCGACGCTGGCGTTCTCGCGCGACCACTTGAAGGTGGCGCCCGCACCGGGCAGGCCCGCGTCGTGGATCTCGACCCGATAAAGCTGGTTCTCCAGGCCGCGATAGCCGCCGGTGGGCGGGATGTCGCAAGGGTCCTGGTCGTCGGGGATCTCCGCCGTGCCGGTGGTCAGGCGCGCGCTGGACGGCGTCGCGATCGCCGCCCAGCCCGGCACCTGCGCGTCGGGCGTGCCGCAGCCGGCGTTGCCCGCGTCCTCGGCCAGCACCCGCACCTGCCACGCCACCTGGCGCCGCGCGCTCGCGTCGACGCCCACCGCCGGGTCGACCAGCGCGGGCTGCTCGACATGGGTCAGCTCGCGGTCCCAGACGTCCAGGTAGACCAGGTGCCGGCCCTGCCGCGGCAGCGCGGGCGGCTGCGGCAGGTAGGGCTGCGCGTCGTAGCGCACCGGCCCCGGGCCGCCCAGCGGCTCGGCCATCAACGGGTCGAAGGGCAGGGGCGCGGGTGGGGTGCCGGGCGGGGTGCCGCTGGCCGCTTCGCCCGGCGCACCGTGGCACTCGGCCAGCAGCCCGTCGACGTACATCCGCCCGCGGCCGATCGCCAGGCCGCCCGCCGCCGCCTCGATCCGGAACGCGTCCGGCGTAGCGGACGATACGGTCGCGCGCCCCAGCACGTCGCTGGCCGCCGCCCGCAGCCGCCGGTCCATCACGTCGACCAGCTCGTTGAAGTCCGCGTCCAGCAGCACGCGGCCCTGCTGCAGCACGACGCCCGCGTGGTCGCGCAGCGGGTCGAGCCGGATTCTGGAAAGGTCGGCACCCATGATGTGGTGTCCTTCGGGTCGAGTCAGGTCGCGTGGAAGATGCCGGCGCGCAGGCCGAAGCGCAGGTATTCGGCCAGGCGCAGCCGCAGGTTGGCCTCGCGCTGCGGCGCGTGCAGCGGATGCATGGCGCCGATCTCGCCGCCGTCGTCGGCGCCTTCGCGGATCGCCGCGTCAGTGGCGCGGCGCAGCTGCGCATAGGCCGCATCGCCGTAGCGCAGCGATGCGAACTGCGGCCGCGCGTGCGGATGCGCGTCGTCGGGCACGCACGTAAAGCGCCGCGGCAGGACGGCGCCCGCGGGCACGTAGCAGAAACGCACGCAGCCCTCCTGCGTGCGGTCGGCCCGCACGGGTGAGGGCCATGCGTCGGCCTGGCCGAGGCCCGCCACGAACAGCGTGTTGCTCGCGGAGGCCATCGTGCGCGTGCGCAGCTTGCCCACCACGGTCGATTCGCTCACGGTCAGCGTCGCACCCGGCCGATCGGCGCCGATGCCTTCGAGGGCAACCGCGTCCTGCGCCCCGGCGTCGACGATCGACTCGACGATCGACAGCTCGGCGTCCTCGTGCACCCGCAGGGCGCCCACGATGCAGCGCTCCAGCGTCACGCGCGCGAAGGGATGCTCGACGACCAGGCTGGGCGCACCGGGCGCCACCGCGCTGCCGTCGCCGTTCAGCGCCCGCCCCGGCACCAGCGTGCAGTCGCGCAGCACCAGCTCGCGCGGCTCGTCGTCGGCGAAGGACGCCAGGCGCAATTCCGCGCCCGCGATGGTGAGCCCGTCGATCAGCAGCCGGCCGCGTGCGCCGATGTCCAGCACGATCGGCGCGGTGGCGAACATCACCGGCCGCGCGCCGTCGTCCGATGCCAGCACCACGGTGCGGCCGCCGACGCCCACCGCGGTCTCGCCATCCACGGCGATCGTTGGCGATTCGGCGTAGCGCCGTCCGTCCGCGACCACGACGCGCCCGCCCGCGCGCACCGCGTCCAGGTGCGGCTGCAGCGGCTCGCCGCCGCGCGCCACGCGCTGGACTTGAAGATCCGCGCCCTGCGGCACGCGCGCGTATTCCCCCCCGCCGATCGCGATCGAGAATCCGTAGCGGTGGGTGCCCAGGATCGGCGCCGAGGCGTCCGCGGCCGCGCCCAGCAGCACCCGTCCCAGCCGCGGGTCGATGGCGATCTTGCCGGGGTCCAGCGTCGCCTCGCCGGCCCAGCCGCCCGCCGCGTCGCGCAGGTCGCAGATGCACACGTCGGCACGCGCGATCGGCACGGGCGGCAGCGCCGGATCGGCGTTCGGCCGCGACAGCCACAGGCTGCGGCCCGGGCCGTAATCGAGCTCGGTGCCCGCGCCCACGCCCAAGCCAGCGGCCACGCGGAAGGCGGCGGCCATCTCGCGCAGCGGGATCGGCTCGGGCACGTCGGCCGGCTCGGCCAGGTGAGTGATCTCCGGCTCGGGCCGCGGTTGCCTGAAGAGCGGCCGGTCCGCGCCCAACGGGTCGAAGCGCAGGCGCCGCCCGCTCGGGTCCGACGCATCGGGCGTCAAGGGCACATCGCTGGACGAGAAGGGCGTCAGCCGCCACAGGAAGAGGCCCACGTTGGGGATCGCGTAGCGGCCCGCGCCGCGCTCCGGCGATCGCATCTCGGGCAGGTGCGCCACCGAATCGAAGGGCCCGTGCGCCCGCGCCATGCGCGCCGCCGACCGCACGGGCGCGGTGGCCGGCGCGTGCAGCCGCGGATGGTTCATGTGCTGCGTGGTCGCCAGGCGCTCGAAGAACTCCACCGCGTGCGCGGGCCATCCGGTGACGTCGCGCGCCAGCTGCTCCAGCATCGCCGCGGTGCCCTTGCGGCGCCGGTACGCGATCGTGTTGGCGACCTCGGCGCGCGGCGAGGCCACCCGCGGCACCACGCCGTGCAGCGGCCGGTAACCGATCAGGTCGCCGATGTACGGCGCCACCCATTCGGCGCACGTTTCGATGAACTGGTCGTCGTAGAGCTGCTCGACGTTCTCCTCGATCGCCTCCAGCTCCTGCGCGATCAGCGCCAGCAACGCGCGCAGCGGGCCGCCCTGCGCCTCGTCGCGGATGCGGTGGATGGCGGGCAACAGCGCGTAGAGCCGCTCGGCGGACAGAGTGTTCATGGCATCTCCTCCAGCCGCGCCAAGGGGCCGGGGTGGAGCGTCAGCAGCTCGGCCGGCCGTGCTGCGCCGTCGACCACCCGCATGCGCTGCGCCAGCAGCCGCCGGTGGGGCGCGCGGAAACCCTGCGCCACCGACGCCGTGCCGCCCCACAGCCAGTCGAGGTCCACCGCGACCACGCCGGGCACCGCCTGCGCGGTGGCGATCACCTCCGATTGCAGCACCGGCTGGCCCAGCGCGCGCGCGTCGAACGCGTAGCGCGCCCGCAGCGCGGCCTCGACCGCGGCCAGCACCGTGTCGAGCGCCCACGCCGGATCGCGCCTGACCTTCAGCCCGATGCGGAAGGTGCTCGCCGCGTGGTCCAGTAACAGCACCTGCACGTGCGGATCGCCGCTCGTGCGCAACGCGGCCTGCAGGTTGGCGCGCACCGGGTTGGCGGCGCCCAGCGCCTCGCCGTCGTCGGCGGCCAGCGTGATCGCGATCGCCGGGCCGGCCGCCAGGGTCAGCACCTGCGCCTGCGCCTTGGCGATGCCCGCGAAGGCCAGCGCGAAGTCCTCGTAGTCCAGCAACGACACGACGCGCCCGAGCGTGCGCGTGCCGAGCGGCATGCCGCGGCGCGCCTGGTCGGCGGGCTCCGGGTCGGTGCCGCCCTCGGCCGGCGACGGGTTGGCCACGCCCTTGAGGCCCGGCGGGCGCGTCTTGAGCTGCACCAGGCGGTCGGCCGCGACGTTGCCCGCCGCGCCCAGCCCCTGGCGATAGGTGGCACGCACGTTGTTCACGCCGCTGGGCAGCCGCGCGCCGCGCACGCCGTCGCCGAAGACCACCCACGCGCGGCCTTGCACGTCGGTCTCGAGCGCGTAGACGCGCTCGCCCGGCCCGGCGTCGAACAGCGTGGCCCGCTCGGCCCATTCGACCTCGCCCACCCGCACGAAGAGCTCGCTGTCGGCACCGGTTTCGGTGCGTGCCGCGCGGTGCGTGAGCGGCAGGCGCTTCAGTTCGAAACGTTGGAAGGGCACGCTCGCCTGGCCCGAGCCCAGCACCTCGGTCACCGTCTCGCCATGCGTGGCGAGCGCGACATTGGCGTGCACGACGACGCTGTCGCGGCGCAGCGGATGCGGCAGCGCCGGGTCGATCGACAGGCGCGTCGTGTCCGGCGCTGCGCCGGAGGCGACCGCCACGAGCAGCGCGTCGTGCGCGACCACAGCGCCCGTGTCGGCGCGCTCGCCGCGCACGACCAGCCGTCGGCCGACGGGCAGTGTGGTCGCGTCGCCCGTCACGTCGATCGCGGCGCCGGTCGCGTCGTCGGTCCTCGGCCGGGCCGCGGGCACGAGCCGTTCGCTCTGCACGAAGACGGACAGGTCGCGCACCGCGGCATCGAAGCGGGCGAGGTTGCTTCCGGACAGCCGCAGGCCGGTCGACTTGCCGGCGATCGCGAAGGCCGCGCGCGAGGTCTCGGTGACCGCGCCGATGCGGTACAGGCCGAGGTCGCCGCCGCGCACCAGCAACGCCAGGCCGCCCGGCACGATCCGGGGGTAGGGCGCGTCGAGGCTGACCGGCGGATTGGTGCGGTCGACGACGATGTCGCCGATCGCGCCGCCCAGGCCGGTGCTGGCGCCGGAACCGATGGCGATCGCGCCCAGGCCGCCTGCGCCACCGACGCCACCCGCGCCCGACAGCGGCGAGGGATCGAGCTCGATCTCGATCACCGGCCGCACCCGGATCTCGAAGTCGGGCCACTCGCCCGTGTCCTCGCCCGACGGTCCCAGGTAATCCAAGCGGAACTCGTCGCTCATCGCGCGCCACAGCGGCGCGTTGTGCCCGAAGATCGCGGCCCGCTGCCGGAAAGCGTGCAGCGTGGGCGGCACGGCGGGCGCCACGTCCGGGCTCGCGTTGGCGATCGGGTCCGCCCAAGCCAACCGCGTGCGCCCGCCCGCCGCGTCCGGCTCGACCGTGGTGAGCCGCCGCGCGTCCCAGCGCGGCGAGGCCGCGCTCGCGTCGAACTCGGCGCCGACGATCGCCACCCAGTCGCCCGGCTTCAAGTTCGTGTCGACGCCGCGCACCCACGCGTCGGTGGCGCCGGCGCCGGCCACGCTCGGCGTGCTCGTGGCGGCGCGCAGCGCGTTCCACTCGGGACGCGCCTCGATCGTCTCGACCGTCTCGAAGGTCTGCGGCTTCTCGCCGGCGGCCGGCACGCTCTGCACGGCCAGGCCAGCCACCAGCGTGAGCGCGGTCGGAATCCCGGTGACGAAAGCGCCCGGATCGGGCGTCGCGCCGGGCGGCGGCGCCTTGGGCGGCTCCAGCGCGAACGCCAGGCGCGTCTCGGCGGCCACGCCGGGGCGCAGCCGATGGCCGATCAGCCGCCCCATCTCCTGCAGCGACACGCGCTCGGTGGCGGTGCGCAACCACGACTCGTTGGCCAGGCGCTCCTGGTAGAAGGTCAGCACGTCGGCCGCGCACGCCACCGCATCCAGCAACCCGATCGTGAAGTCGGCGGGCTCGCGGGTGCGCAGCGCCGCCAGCGGCGGGAAACGCGAGGACGACAGCCCCGCCACCAGACTCGCGCGGAAGTGCGCGTGCTCGCCGATGCGGTACGCCACGGCCGACAGGCCGGGGCGGTTGTCGATGCGCCGCGGCGTGGCGGCCTCGATGCCGACGCAGCAGCCGCAAGAACACGGTGCGGGGCCGAGGCAGGGGCCGTGGTTCATTTTCCGCCTCCGGCCGTCAGCACGAGCCGCCCGCGCTCGCGGAAATTGGGGTCGTTGTCGAGCCGGGCGATCTCCAGCCGGCCGATCGGGATCACACCGCTGCGCAGCGAGGCCGGGTCGGGCGAGACCATCCGCTGGAAGCGCTTGACCCACACCGCCTCGACGCCCTCGACGCCGTGTGCCGCCGCGACGATCGGCGACAGGTGAACCGGCTGGCCGAAGGAGAAACGGTCCGGGTGGAAGAGGCCCGTGCGACCGTCGGGCAGGGTGCCATTGGACAGCACCTGCGCCACCGCGCGCAGCACGTGCGCGCGGAAGTGGCCCGGCAGCGCGCACACGTGCAGCTCGACATCCAGCGCGACGTCGCGCGGGGCGTCCACCTCCAGGTCGTAGCCGGCCATGCGGAACCGTTCCAGGTGCGCGCGCAGGCGCCGCTCGAAGCGCGCGTCCACCGGCGCGCCGCCCTCGCGGTCGGCGGTCACGAAGACCGTGTGCCAGCTGCCGGTCCAGCGCATCGTCGCGGCCGCGCGCTGCACGCCGCGCAGGCGCTGCGCGGCCGCCGCGTAGTCGTCCGGCGTGACGGCGCGCTCCTGCGTGCGGAACGCCTGCGGCGCGTCGCGTCGGGCCGCCTCCACGTCCTCCGGGTCGATGCCGCCGGCAGCCGGCAGCGGGTTGCGCACCCAGGCGAACACGTCGTGCGCGCTCACCACGTGCACGATCGCGTCGGCGCCCACGTTGCCGACCACGCCGCTGCCGACGCGGTAATCGATCTCGAAGCGCGTGCCCGCGTCGGGCCGCTCGCCGTGGATGCCGTCGCCGAAGCGCAGGCGCGCGCCGCCATCGTCCTCGGGCTCCAGCACCGCGTGCCGGTCGGTGCCGGCGCTGGCGAGCAGGTCGCGCGCCATGCGCCAGTCGGTCAGCAGCGTGCCTTCGCGCCCTTGCAGGCGCGCCACGCGCGGCAGCGCCTCGTGCGGATCGCGCGCCACCAGCGCGCGCGCGGAGCGCCACGCGTCGTCGGGCTCGGCCGCCGCGCCGCGATCCAGATCGCGCGCCAGGTCGAAGCCTCGCGTGACCGGCGCCTGCTCGATCCGCGGCCGGAAGCGCGGCGGGATCGGCTCGATCGCCGGCCGCTCGCAGCCCGCAGCCGCGGTGGGCGCCCAGTCCAGCCGTGACGGCGGCACCGTGCCGAGCGGCTCGCCCACGACGCTGCGCCCGTGGTCGGCCAGCACGACGTTGCCACGCGCCACGCTGATCGGCAGGCCCGGCCGCTCGGGCACCGACAGGCACAGCGCAAAGGGCAGGGCGTCCTCGACGTGCCACTCGATCTCGGTGACCGGCAACGCCTCGTCCACCGGCGGCTCGTCGAAGAGGCGCCCCGACGGGTCCGTGCCCGGCCGCACGCGCGTCAGCCGCACCGCCCAGCGCTTGCCACGGTCGGCGTCCGCCGCGGTCAACCGCGTGGGGCTCAACACCTCCTCGAAGACCAGCACGTCGCCTGCTGCCAGCGGCTGCGCGTCGCGCAGCGTCGCGCGCGTGGCGCCCCGCGGCAGGCAGCACGCGGCGTCGCCCCAGGCGTGGAAGAGCAGCCGGTGCAAGCCGGGAAGCAGGCGCTGGTCGCGCGCCGTCTCGAAGACCGTCGCGCCGCCGGCCAGCGCGTCGACCAGTGCGGGACCGTCGGGCGCGAAGCGTGCCGTGGCGTCGGACGCGCTGTCGTCGTTCCAGGCCGCGTCCTGCGGCGGTCGCGCCGCGGCCGCGCGGGTCAGCAGCATCGTGCGCGCCGGCAGCAGGTGCTCGGCGGTCACGCGCAGGCACACCCACGCGCGCGCGTTGCAGCCCTCGTGCAGCGCGTAGTCGACCAACCGCGCATGCCGCCGCACCGACACGCGCCGCCGGGCGGTCGACAGGTACGCCTCCGTCGCGATCGCGTCCTGGCGGTACGACAGGTTGTCGGCCGCGTACGCCAGCAACTCGACCAGCGTGACGCCGACGTCGGCGGCCGAGCGCTCCTGCCACCCCGGCGCGAGCAGCGCGAGCCGGTCCAGCAGCAGGCGTCGGAAGCCGGGGTAGTCCTTCGCGAGGGTGTCGATCCGCGGCCCTTCCACCGGCTGCGGCGGGCAAACCGTGGCCGCATCGCAGTCCTGGTCCGCCGGGCATTCCACCTTGAAGGAGAAGGCGATCGCCGACAGTGGCGGATCGAAGCCCGCCGGTGCCTGGTCGCTGCCCGCCCCCGCGCGCAACGCCAGCCGGTAGGCCGAGAAGTCGCCCGGCATCGTGGTGCGCACGACGAGCGTGCGCGCCGGCTCGTCGATGCCCGCCACGAGCGACGGATCCACGCCCGCCGGCAGCGCGTCGGCCATCGCCGCCCATTCCACCGGCACGGCCGGGACGCGCGCGCCGCCCTCGATCGCCACGTTGGCCGCGCTCAGCGCGGCGCCCGCGCGCAGCAGCCGCACGAAGAGCGTGCGTTGGCGCAGCGACGTGTCGGGCTCCAGCCGGTCGCGCACCTCCAGCCACTCGATCGCGTTGGCCGAGCCCAGCCGCCGGATGACGTCCAGGCGGCGCGCGTCGCAGCAGAACAGCAGCGGCGTGTTCATGGCGGGCCTCCGATGCCGCCCCCGGCGCCGGGCACCGCGATCTCGGCCCGCTGCAGGCTGCCGTCGGCCAGCAGCCGGTAGCTCACGCGCACGAGCAGCGTCGCATCGATCGCGTCGCACTCCACCGACTCCACCGCGATCAGGTGCGACAAGTGGCGCTGCAGGCCGCTGGCGGCCAGCAGCTGCGCGGTGGCGGCCATCGCCGCGCCGGCCGGCTCGAACACGAGCGCGAGCAGCCCCGCGCCGAAGTCCGGCCGCATCACGCGTTCGCCGGGCGAGGTCAGCAGCACCTGCTCGATCAGGTCGCGGACATGGTCGGCCAGACCCGTGGTCGCGGTGCGGCCCAGGCCGTCGAAGCGGTAGGGATGGTCGAGCGTGTCCATGGCGCGGCGACCCCGTGCGGCCTCAGGTCGCCAGCACGCGCGGCTGCGCGCTGACGGGCAGCATCGGCGTGCCGGTGGGCACGCAGGTCGAGCTGCCGGCCTGTGTCGCCACCGGCTGCCCGCCCGCCAGCACGCGCAGCGCGCCCACGACGAACTGCCCGGTGACGCAGGGCGGCGCCGAGGTGCTCGCCAGGCCGCACGCGGCGATCGCCCAGGGGCTCGTGATCGTCACGACGGGCTGGCCCGACACCGTCACGCGCGCAAACGGCGTCATCGGCGTGGCCTGGCCGCCGTGCGCGCACAGCACGGCGGCGCCGATATGGAGGACGGGGGCGGGCATCGAGGGGCTCCGGTCTCAAACCACCGTCAGCGCGCCGAGATTCACGTCGGTGGTGGGCCCGGTGAGGCTGATCACCGCGCCCTTGCCGTTGGAGATCACGATGCCGACATCGCTCACCGACACCATCGCGCCGGTGGCCGTCTGGATCAGGATCCCGCCGGTGGGCCCCGGCGTGTCGCTGATCACGATCCCGTTCTTGAGCGTGGTCTGCAGCGTGATGCCGGCCACGCCCGGCGGCACCGCCTTGGCGAGCACGGGCGTCTCCGCGGCGCTGCCCCAGTAGCCGCCGACCCAGATCGGGTGGTCGGGGTCGCCGCGCTCGTATTCGATCCACACGCCCGCGCCCACCGGCGGCACCGTGAAGACCCCGGTGTTGAGGCCGGCCCACGGCAGGCAGGGCATCGCCCAGCTCGAGGGCAAGAGCCCGGTCACGTCGGGCACGATCGCCTGGATGCGGCCGATCTGCATCGGGTCGATGTTGTTGAGCACCGTGCCGCGATGCTTGCCGAAGAAGGGGCCCGCGCTCATCGTGCCGCTCCCTCAGGCCTCGACCGGGACGGAGGGCACCGTCGGCATCAGCCCGTTGCGGGCCAACGAAAAGGCCTGCTTGTATTCGCCGCGACGGATCTCGTGCGTCACGCTCTTGACGTAATGCAGCCCGTCGAAGGGCAGCCCCGCGCCGCGCACGCCCACGAGCTTCCTCGAGGCCAGCAGCCGGCCGTAGCGCGCCACGTCCAGCCGGCCGGTGCCGGTGACCGCGTCGCTGTTGCGCGCGGCGAAGGCCAGCCCCGTCATCAGCGCCGACAGCGGCGACAGGTGCGCCGTGTCGTCCAGGCTCACCAGCTTGGGGGGCAGCGGCGGCACCGCGCCCAAGGGCGGCGACAGCGGAGAAAGGTCCGGAATCGGCACGCCGATCGGCGCCTTGCTCAAGAGCTCCTGGAAGAACACGATCGGCATCGCCTTGCGTTCGCGGTCGAAGGCGAAGGACAGCGACTCGACGTTGTCGCGCGCGTCCATGCCGGTGGTCAGCGCCGGCTGCGGCGCGCCGACGCGGATCTCGGGCCCCCAATAGGCGACGGACGTCCCCGGCACCGGCCCCGGCTCCAGGTAGAAGACATGACCGCAGCGGCGCGCCAGCGCCAGCACGTAGCCGTAGTCGGTGCCGCGCTGCTGCGGGATGCGCTCGACCGGCAGCGGGATGTCCTCGACGATGCTGGGGATCACCATCGGGATCACGCCCAGCGCCGCGTACTTGGCCAGCACCAGCAGCACGCGCGCCGCCGGCGGCATCGCGGGGTACGGCAGGCCGTTCAGCTCGATGAGATCCATCAGCGCCGACAGGTCCTTGCCCTTGACCACCAGCCGCCCCACGCCCCCTCCACCCTTGTCGGGCTGCGTCTCGACGTGCGTCGTCACGCCGTCGATGATCGGGGTCGCGCGCCCGCCGATCTCCACCACCAGCACCACGCGCATCAGCGGCACGGCACCCCCGCCGGTCACCAGGAAGAGCGTGCGCAGCGGCGAGCGGGCCGGCAGGTCGAAGGCCAGCTCGAAGCCCGAGGGCTCGTCGCCGGAGCCGTGATGCACCGTGGCTGAGGCCAGCGCCTCCACCAGGGGGCTCGGCGCGGGCAGCGGCAGCGGGCCCACGCGCAGCGACAGGCGAACGCCGGCGGTCAGCGCGTGCATGGTCACCTCACATCCCCGGCGGCAGCGGGATCGCGATCCGCCTGCCGATCGTGTCGGTCAGTTCGTTCGGATCGATCACCGCGTTCGCGTCGGCCACCTGCCAGTACAGCAGCGGGTCGCCCAGGGCCGACGCGGCCACCGAGTCGGGCCGGTCCTGCGCGCGCACCGCGTGCCGCACCGCGACCGCGATGCGCGAGGGCGCCGCGATCCAGCGACGCCGCACGTAGGCCTGCGGCTCCGCGTCGGGCCTCGGCCGGTGCACCGCGAGCGGCACGCCCGCGTAGCGGCTTGCGGCGTCGAAGGGCGAGCTCGGGATCGCGCCCGCGTCGATCAGCATCTGGATCGGATCGTTCATGTCGGCAGCTCCGTGAACCCCAGCGTCTGCAGCGACCCGCCGCCTGCGCGCTCGGCGAGCGCCTCGCGCGAGCGCAGGTGCGCGACGAAGACGCTGCCGCCGCGGTGCGCAAAGCCCAGGTCGTCGGTGCTCATCACGCGAAGCGTGAGGCTCACGCGCGCGCGGATCGGGTTGAGCGCGGGGTCGAAGGCTTCCTCGGCGATGGACAGCTCGGTCACGCGCACCGGCACCACGCGGCCCGCGCCGAAGGCGAAGAGCACCAGCGGCGCCTCGGGCGCCAACACCTCGAGCGCGCCCGATTCCGAAAGCGCCTGCAGCGACTGCAGCTCGCGCACGCTGGGGTTGACCAGCGCCTCCAGCACCGCCAGCTGCGGCGCGATGCCGTGACGCACCGCGTCGAGGTGGCGGTCGGGAGCTTCGAGCGCGTCGGTCGCGTCGATCTCGGCTTCCAGGCGGATCGACTCGATCGCCGGGCCCTTCAACCGGTAGGGCTGCGCCCGCTCGCCGCCGCCCTCGCCGCCGGCGCCCTGCACCTGGTAGCTGCGCGTGAGCGCGTCCGGGTTGTATTGCATCGCGATCGTGCGGCGCACGGCGCCGGTGGCCGCATCCAGCACGATGAGGCCGGCTTTCACCAGGCGCGGGGAGGAGGGCAGGCTCATGGCGGGAACTCCCGCTCCATGAAGGCGTGGACGTTCGGCCGCAGCCGTTTCAACAGCGCCGGCGCCGACCGGAAGAGCGAGAAGGCGTCGGCGAAGTACTCCTGCCAGACGCTTTCCGGGTTCGGATAGTCGGTGGGCATGCGCGCCGCACCGCCGCCATCGGCGAGCACCGCTTCCCGGAACGCCGGATTGGCTGCGCCCTTGGCGAGCGCATCGGTCACCGTGACCGGGTCGCCGCTCGTCCAGCGCGCGCCGGAGCGCGAGCGCGCGCTCCGTTCGCCGGCCTCGGCCTTGTCCAAGGCGCCCTTGAGGGTGTCGTACTCCGCCCGTTCCGGCGATCCCTTCCCCGGGATCGAGTAGCTGCCGCCACCGGTGCCGAAACGAGCCAGCAGGGCGCCTTGGGCCTTCTCGGTCGCCGCCGCCGTGGTGCGCAGCGCGCCCAAGTCCAGCGCGTGCCCCAGTTCGTGGGCCACCGCGTGCGCGGCGATCTTCAACGGATGACCCGCCCGACCGAGCCGGGTCATGCTGTTCGAATACGCCCGGTCGAACACGTGCACTTCGTGCGTGGCCTGGTCGTACTCCGCAGCGGCCTTGGCATGCGCCCCGCTGGCCGACTGCCGCAGGAAGCGCAACCCGCGCAACGGTGCGAGCTGCGCCGGCGTCAGCTCGGCCACGCCGACCAGCACCTGGTCGAATTCGTCCTGGCCGAAGCCGCTGCCGCGCCGAAAGCCCGCATCGTCGAAGGTCTTCTGCAGGGCGGCGCGTCGCTCGGTCGTCAGCCCTTCGACACCGACCGGGCCCTGCCGCTCGACCAGAATCTCGTTGCCGAGCGTGCCGAGGTCCAGGCGCGTGAAGCGGTACGCGTCGTATCCGCCACCGAAGGACGTGAGGTCCAGCGCCAGCATCAGCGTGCTGTCGGCCACCAGCGGCTTGTCGACGAGCTGCGCCGCGAGGTTGCGCAGGCCGTGATGCAGTCCGGCCGGGATGCTCGGCTCCAGGCGGATCGTCGTCTTCGCGGGCGCCGGGATGGTGGTCTTGCCACCGACGGTCGAGAACAGGTCGTGGATCGGTGCCTGGACGCCGCCCGTGACCACTTTCATGCGCTGCCGAGACTTCTTGAGCGCGGCGTGCCGGGTACGCTGCGCCGCATTGGCCCCGGCCGGCAGCGGCGCCTCGAGCTCGGCCGACAGCGCCTCGGCGTTGGGGTCGGCCTGGGCCTGCGGCAACCCGAAGGACAGGATCTCGTCGCGGGAGCGCTCGTAAAGCTCCTGCAGCGTGGGCGGCACGGTCACGGACTTCGGATCGGCGACGGTCCGCGAGGCGAGCACCGTCCGCACGGCGCTGGCGTAGGCCAGGCGCACTTGGTCCGCTGTCGCCGCCGCGGCGGCCTGGCCCGCGAGCGCCGAAAGGGCGCCCTGAACCGTGGTGCGCAGGTGCTTGAGCACCTCCGACAGGTCCCGCTTGGGCTGCAGGGCGAAGTGCTGCCCTTGCCCTTCGAGCTGCTTAATCGCGGCGCGCGCGAATTCCAGCCGGTCCTGCAGCGTGGCGGGCTTCGGCTTGTCTTCGGCCTGCACGCGCGCCGGTCCGGCCAGGGACGCGATCACCGCGACCCGGCGACCTTCGGCGGCGCGGGTCGCGGCCCGATGCGCCTCGGCCTCGTGGCCCGGATGGCGTTCTGGAGCCCCCGGGAGCACAGTCGGCATCGCGCCGGACGCGCCTCGCTGCTGCCGGATATGCGCGAGCTCGTGCGCCAAGAGCCTGCGCCCGTCGCCGCTGTCCGGCCGCCACTCGCCGTGGTTGAACGCCACGTGCCGTCCCAGCGTGAAGGCGCGCGCCCCGAGCGCCTCGGCGGCCTCGCCTGCCGCACGGTCCGTGTGGATCCGCACGTCCGCGAAGTCGGCGCCGAAGCTCGCCTGCATCGCCTCGCGCAGCGCCGTGGGCAGCGGGCGCCCCCCGGTCGGTGGGGCCGGCGCGCGGGACGGCTCGGCGCGGCAAGCGCGCGACGACGCGCCGATGGCGGCCTTCGCGCCTGGCATCCCGATCTTCATCGTGCGCGCTCCGGCGTGACCGCAACGACGTCGCGCACGACGCCACGCGCGGCGGCCCTCGCCATCGTGTCGCTGCGCTTCCCCGGCGCGGCTCGGGACGTCGTCGTGGATGCCGACGCCGAAGGCCGTTCCGGGGCGGCGGCATCGTCCGTTCGGCCGTCCAGCGACCGCACCATCTCGTCGCGGAGCGCCTCGGCGAAGGCTCGCGGATCGAAGTCGCCCGCACCGTGGACGACGAGTCGGCGGACATGCAGCACGACTCGCGTCGCGGCTCCATGTCCCTCTGCACCAGCGCCTGCACCAGCGCCTGCACCGGCGCCTCCACCCACGCCTCCCCTCACCGGGATCGCCCGCCTCATGCCCGCGCCCTCCCCAGAGCCTCGGGCAGCAGCGCACGCTCGAGCTTGGCCGCCTCGCGCTGCACCGCGTGGCGCAGGTGCGTCATGCCGATCGGCGCGCCGTCGGCCGCCGCCAGGAAGGCCGCGTTGAGGGCGACGCTGCGGATGTGGCCGCCGGCAAGCGGCATGCGCGCCAATGCGCGGAAATCGATTTCGCCCACCGGGGCCCGCGCCGGCCACTGGCCCCGCCACAGCGCCTCGCGCGCCGGCTCGTCGGGGAAGGGGAAATGCACCACGAAGCGGATGCGGCGCAGGAAGGCGCGGTCCAGGCTGCTCTTCAGGTTGGTGGTCAGCACCGCCAGCCCGCGATACGACTCGATGCGCTGCAGCAGGTAGGCCACCTCGATGTTCGCGTAGCGGTCGTGGCTGTCCTTGACTTCGCTGCGCTTGCCGAAGAGCGCGTCGGCTTCGTCGAAGAGCAGCACGGCGCCGCTGGCCTCGGCCGCATCGAAGATGCGCGACAGGTTCTTCTCGGTTTCGCCGATGTACTTGCTCACCGTGCGGGCCAGGTCCACTCGATACAAGTCCAGCCCCACGCGCCCGGCGATCGCTTCGGCCGCCATGGTCTTGCCGGTGCCCGACTCGCCGCAGAAGAGGGCGGCGACGCCCAGCCCGCGGATGCCCCGCTCGGCGAAGCCCCAGTCGTGGTGCACCGTGTGCCGATGCGCCAATTGCTCGGCGATCTCTTCGAGCTGGGCACGCTGGGCCGCGGGCAGCACGAGATCGTCCAGCCCGGCACGCAGGTCGATGCGCGTGGCCAGCGTGTCCAGCCCGCCGCGCGAGGCCTCGCGCAGCAGGTGCCACAGTTGCGCCGCCGGATCGTCCGCACGCGGGTCGATCCGCTCGATGCATTCGTCCAGCACGCGCGACGGCACTCGGAACTGCCCGGCCGCCACCCGCACGGCGCGCTGCAGCATCGCCGCATCGATCCCCGGGAGCGCTGCGTGACGCGCCACCACCCGACGGGTCTCATCGGCGTCGTCGGCTTCGGCATCCGCCACCACGCGCGCCCGACGTCGTTCCGCCAAGGCGCGCAGCGGCGCCGCGTCGAGGCGCCCGACCAGCAGCAGCGGGGTGCGACAGGCATCGATGAAGGCGCAGGTGCGCCGCGCCGCCTCGGCCTCGGCCGTCGGGTCCGCCGCGCGGGCCTCGCTCCAGAGCACGATCGCCGTGTCGGACAACACCGCCTCGCGGTCGAGCCGGCGGGCCAGCTCCATGCGCGCATGCGGCTCGGCCGGCAAGTCCCAGGCGGCCACCACCAGGGCACCGCCCACCGCCTCGTGCGCCGCGTCGATCGCCAGGTCGAGCAGCAGCGCAGGGTCGGCGGTGCCGTCGATCCAGACCAGCATCGGCCCCGGGGGCGCGGGCTCGGCCGCAAGCAGCGCGGCGGCCCGGGCCGCCACGGGGTGGCGCGTGCCTGCGGGCGGGCGCGCTGCGGCGATGCCGGCCAGCCGCTCGTCGAATGCAGCCAGCCCCGCGATCGCGAGCAACAGGCGCTCGTCGATGCGCAGCGGCGACGAGACGGGCGACTCGCCGCGTGGCTCGAGCATCCGCCAGTACCGCAACGGCCGCTGCGGCGAGATCGCGTCCCAATGCGGCACGGGCAACAGCGCCAGTGCCTGCGAGAACGTCGGCCCGCCCGGCAGCAGGGTGCGCAGGCCCTCGTCCAGCTCGACGCCGGCGGCCAGCAGCAGCAAGTCGCGCTCGAAGCCGGACAGGCCGAAAGCGCGCCCGATCCGCTCCAACGCAGGCACGAAGTCGCCCAGGGCCGACGGGTCGCCGGCTGCCGCGGCACCCGTGCTGCCCTCGACGGCGTCCGGGGCCGTCGCGACATCGGCCGCGCCATGCGCCGCCGTCGTCGGCCGCAGCCGCGCGATCACCCGTTCGTGCAACCGCGCCAGCCGCACCGCGAGCCATCGCTGATTGCGCTCGCCCCACCCGACCCCGTCGTCATCGGCGGCCACCTCCACCGGCTCGACGCCCGCGTTCACGCCGGCACCTCCAGCACCATCGCCGGATCGAAGATCGGCGCCGCCCCGCTGCGGTCGATCAGCACGCTGTCGACGCCATCGACGCGCAGGCGCACCTTGTAGGGCTGCCCGGGCGGGTTGGCCGGCAGCGTGGCGGGAAAGACGAAGCGCAGCGGATCGGTCGCGGCGGCGCGCGGCGCGGCCGTGGCTTCGGCGCCGTTCAGCATCAGCACGGCGCGCTGGCGCGGCCGCACCTGCGGACGGGACGAGAGCACCACCGTCACCCCGCCGGCCGTGCGGGCCACCGTCGCGGCCGGCAGGCCGAGGCCGGCGTCCGCTGCGATCGCCGGTTGCGCCGACAGCAGCAGCGGCAGTTCGTTGCTGGTGCGCTCGCGCATCGAGCCGGGCGGCGTGGCGCGCAGGCTCAAGCGCCACAGGCCCGCCGGCCATGCGGCCTGGGCGGCGGCGTCGTTGGGCAGCGTGAAGTCGACACGCCTGCCGTCGGGGCTCGGCACCACGGGCAGCTCGATCGGCGCGTCGAGCAATGGATGCGACAAGCGCAGCCGCGCCCCGGCGCCGTCCAGCCGCGCACCGTGCACCGTCACCACCTCGCCCAAGCGCGCTGCCGGTTGCTTCAGCCGGTACTCCACCGACAGCAGCGTCGTGACCGGCGCCAGCAGGTCCGGATGCACCTGCACGCCCCGGTCGCGGCCCGTGCCGGGGTCGCGCTCGCCGCGCGACAGCACCGGCAGCGGCGAGCGTGCCGGCCGTGTCGCCTCGATCAGCACCACCGACACGTGATAGCCCACCGAGGGGCGGTACTTCGACTGCAGCGCCGACCAGATCTTCGACATCTCGTCGACCGACAGCGCTGCCGGCGTCAGCTTCAACAACTCCACCTGGTCGGCGAGGTCCGAGGCCGCCAGCGCCTGGAACGCGGGTGGCAGCATCGACGCGTCCAGCGGGCCTGCATCGAGCGCGCGACGCATCGCCGCACGGTCGAGCACCGGATGCTCGTGCAACAGGTGCATCGCGTAGCCGAGCAGGATCTCCGCCTGGAAGTCCGCCGGTGCGTAGGCCGTCAGCAGGTAGTGCAGGTCCAGCGCGAGCGGCGGGTTGGCGATGCGATCGCCTCGGGCATCGCGCGAGGGCATCGCCGCGTTGCGCCAGCCGGCGTTGGGCGTCACGTGGTACAGGAACACGTTGAGGCGCAGCGGCGCTTCGGCACCGTCCAGGTCGATCGTGTCGGGTGCGACCGCGCTGACCGTGACCGTGGTCCCCATCGCCGCGCCCGCATCGATCAGCCCGTTGTCGAGCAGGTTGCGCAGCACGGCGCTGGTCGCGCCGATCGCCAGCGGCGAGCTCACGGCCGGCCTCCGTGCGGGGCGCGACCGCGGCGCAGCCATTCGGCCAGCTCCGTCGCGCCCGCGCGCGGCGCGGCCTTGCCGCTGGGGGTCGGCGGCGTCGCCGCGGCCGGCAGCCGCAGGTCGATCCGATCGATCTCCACGTGCACGATCGTCGGCCCGGACGCCGCAGCCCGTCGCGCGGCCAACGCCTCGATCGACACCGGCGCCACGAACGACTGGGCGCGCAACGCCTGCGCCGAGATCGTGTCCGTGGTCGGCGCGATGTCGCCCATGCCCGAACCGTCCGTCCCGTGCACCGAGACGCCACCGCGCGGCATGAACGCGGGCCCGCGATCGCCGCCCGTCTGGCCATCGTCCCGCATCCCCCTGCCGTTCGCCGCGTCGGCGCCCGCTCGCGCGGAGCCCGACTCGCGCGCCTGGCGGACCGCACCGCGCGAAACGGCGGCCGTCCCGGTCGCCTCGCGGCCGACGCGCGCCTCGCCCGCGTTCGCCCAGCCCGGGCCGTCGCGCACGCTTTGTCCACCGTGCTCCGGGGAAGACGCCGGGTCCCCGGCCCCCCCGATGAACCGGCCCCGCGCCTCCTGGTGCGGCCAGCCGTCAGCCGCCTGCCGACGGTCGACCACGCGCGACGCGACGGCGGCATCCGACGCGTCTGGCCGATCGCCCGACACGCCCGTCCTCGCGGCGACGGCGGCCGCCGCCGTCGCGTCTTTCAGCGGCCCCGGCGCGGCCACCCGCGACCGCACCGACGGCAGTGCGCGGGCAGCGCCCGCCTGCGCTGTCGGCGCGAGCTTGCGGAGGTGCTCCATCATGCCGACACCATCTGCAGGTACGCGGCGCGCCGCGTCGGCGACAACACCAGCACGTCGGACTCGCGCCAACCGTAGGCACGCGCGAGCGCGTCCACGTCGAGCAGCAGCGCTTCGGCCGCGGACTGCAGCAGGCGCCACAGTGTCGCGCCGGGGTCCAGCGGTGCGCTCCATCGCTCGGCGCAGTCCGGACAGTCCAGCGAGAACTCGATCCGGGCAGCCGGATCCAGCGCCTCCATGCGCGCCGACACCGCGTCCAGCGCCGTCGCTGGAAGCGCCTCCAGCGGCACCGCCATGCCGTCCTGGTCGGCCGACACGAAGCAGCGCGCGATCAGCCGCTGCGCGAACCCATCCGCCGCCGCGTCGTCGGCCGGCATGTCGATCGGCGGCAGCGCATCGGCGGCCTCCAACGCATCGGCGGCCTCCAACGCATCGCTTGTCTGCGCCGCCTCGGCGGCCTGCGCCACGTCTTCGCCCCGCGGAAGCCGGAACGCGATGTCGAGCGACCCCCACGCCAGCCGGTGCACGCCTGCCGCATCGACCGCCGGCAGCCGCTCGAGCAAGGCCGCGCAATCGGCATCGAACTCCGCCGTCGCGCCGCACGCCGGACAGCGGCTGGTCAGCTCCAGCACGGGGCCGAAAAGCCGCGACTGCAACGCGAGCAGCCGCCGGTTGCGCTCGCCCAGCGTGGCCGCCATCGGCACGTGCGGCTCGGCGGTGGCCAGCAGCGCCTCGGCACGCAGCATCGGCGCGCACGCGATGCCGCGCTCCCAAAGCGCCAGCAGCACCTCGCCATCGAAGTTCGCTTGCAGCGTCATCGTCGTGCGCCTGGAGAGCCCCCGTGCACCGTCCGCGGCGGCCTCACGCCGCCGGCTCGTCGAAGGTCGGCTCGGCCGGCTCGACGACGTCGTAGTCGCGCTCCCAACCCTCGTTCTCGAGCTTGAGCGTCTGGATCGCGACCGCGTTGGCGTTGGCGTCCAGGTCCGGCAGCGCCTGGTACTCCGACACCCACGCGCGGAACACCTTGTAGGCCAGCACCAACTGCCCCGCCTCGTTGTAGACCTCGATCACCAGGTCCTTGCGGAAGCTGGACAGCGCGGCCTCCACTCCCAGCCCGGCGCCGAAGTTCCACACGCGGTTGGCCCAGCGCTCGAACTCGGTGTCGTGCGTGACGCCGCGCTCCAGCGTGATCGCTTCGTACTTGGTGCGGCCGGGCGACTTGCGCGCGGTCGACGGGTCGCCCCCTTCGCGGTGCTCGACGACTTCGGTGCTGCGCTTCAGCGCCGACACCTTGCTGACGCCCGCCACGTAGCGACCGTCCCAGCGCACGCGGAACTTGAAGTTCTTGTAGGGATCGAAGCGCTGCGCGTTGACCGAGAACTGTGCCATGCCGGTGGTCTCCTTCAGGTCGCCAGTTCGCCCGCGATCTGCTGCAGCTTGATCACGACGAACTCCGCGGGCTTGAGCGGCGCGAAACCCACGTGGATGTTGACGATGCCCAGGTCGATGTCGGCCTGCGTCGTGGTGGTGGCGTCGCAACGCACGAAGTAGGCGTCGCGCGGCGATGCGCCCTGGAAGGCCCCCTGGCGGAACAGGTTGTGCATGAACGCACCCACGTTCAGCCGGATCTGGGACCACAGCGGCTCGTCGTTGGGCTCGAACACCACCCACTGCGTGCCGCGGTACAGGCTTTCCTCCAGGAAGAGCGCCAGGCGCCGCACCGGCACGTACTTCCACTCGGAACCGCGGTCGTTGTCGCCGTGCAGCGTGCGCGCGCCCCACACCACGGTGCCGTACACCGGCAGCGTGCGCAAGCAGTTGATCCCGCGCGGATTGAGCTGGCCGTTTTCCGGGTCGCTCATCGTCACCCGCAGGCCCAGCGCGCCCACCAGGCTCGCGTCGCTGCCCGCGGGCGCCTTCCACACGCCGCGCGACGCGTCGGTGCGGGCAATCACCCCGGCCACGAAGCCGCTGGGCGGAAAGGCCCGCACGCTGCCAGGCTGGCGCGGGTCGGCCGCAAGCACCCAGGGGAAGTAGATGGCCGAGTTGCGCGCATCCACGCCGGTGATCGAAGCCAGCGCGGCCGGCATGGTGGCCACCGTCTCGTCCACGGGCGCGTCCACGATCATGAACGCGCGCTTGCTGCGGCACGCGGCTTGCAGCTCGGCGATCGTGGCGGCGTCGACCAACCCCGGCACCACCAGCAGGTTGAAAACGTCGATGCGGTCGGTGACGCTGCCCTCGCCGAACCGAGCGGTCAGCGCGGTCAGGAAGGCCGCGTCCTCCGGATCGATCACGGTGCCGTCCTCGCCCGCGGTGGTGGCGTCCAGGTCCACCGTGCCGTCGCCCGGCGTGGTCTCCGAGCCCGGCGTCACGCGGATGATCGACGAGCGCCCGTTGACGACCGCCGAGGCGAAGCGCGCGTCGGTGGCGGTCATCGAGAGGTTCTCGAAGGACTCGACCACCGCGTCGTTGCTGGGCGCGTGCAGCACGTCCAACCGGAAGCGCGTCGCGTCGTCGCCGCGGCGGGTGAGGCGCACCTTGTAGTCGCCGGCCCAGCCACCCGGCGAGCTTGCCTCGATCGCGAGATCGCCCAGCGCGGAGGCGCCGGTCTCGGCGTCGTCCGCGGCGATGCGCAGCACGTAGGCGTCGGCGCCGCCATTGTCGTAGAAGTGCTTGACCGCATAGCCCAGCAGCGCGCGCGAATCCAGCCCGCCGTACCGCCGCTCGAAGTCCGCGAAGCTGGTCAGGCGCGTGACCGCATTGGTCGGACCGCGCGGGGCCCATCCGGCGAACAGCGCGATCGACGTGGCCACGCCGGCGATCGTGCGCACGCCGCTGGCCACCTCCTCGATGTACACGCCCGGATACGAAACGGCGACTGGCATCACTGGCTCCTGGTTCGATGGGCGAGCTCGCGGCCGGCGGCCAACGTCGCGGCGAGCACCGCCTCGTTGCTGCCGCACCGCCACCGCACGCGCCCGTCCGCAGCCGCGACCGGCTCGACCGCGCCGTGCGACTGCAGGAAGCGCAGCGCCGCGTTGAGGTCGTCCTGGCTACCGATCGACTCGGGCGGCACCGCCCACCAGCGCCCGATGCCCTCGCTGGTGTCGCAGGCCGAGGGGTGCGCGCGCAGGTAGGCGACAAGGCCCAGGACGATCGTGATCACCGCGTCGTGGCTCATGGCGGGGTGCCGTGGTGGCCTGTACCGCAAGGGGCGGGCCAGCCGCCGATGCGTACGCAACACGCTGAAAAACAACGGGTTTGCTCGAACCGACCGGACCCGGGGTGGACAGTTCCGTCCACCCGCCCGTTCGACCGCGCGCGCGACGCGCAGCAATGGCGCGGCTTGCGGGGCAGGACGGATTTGTCCCGGGGCAGCGCGGGACGTCCAGCCAGTGCGCAGGCTTGTCGGTCAGTCCGACTTGATGGATGGAGCGATGTCGAAGTGCATCACGTCCTCCCGGGTCCCCAGCTTGGTGTAGAGCGCGACCGCGGGATCGTCGCCATAATCGGCTTGCACGAAGATGACGTGGATGCCGCGGTCGGCGGCAACGCGCTTGAGGGTGTCGATCAGCGCGGTGGCGACGCCTTGCCTTCGATGCGCTTCGGCCACTGCGAGGTCATAGATGTAGAACTCGCTGCGCTCCTGCTCGAACTTCGGCAACACATAGCCGGCGAGTCCTCCGATGACGTTCGAACCCGACAACGCCGCGATCGCGACGAAGGTCCGGCTGGACAGCAGGTCTTGCAGGTAGTGGTCGCTCGGTTGCCTGGCGACGTAGCTCTCGTGGTCGTCGAAGGCGTCGCCGAAGAGCGTCAAGACAGCGCGAAGCGCGCCGAAGTCGCTGCCACCGAGGAGTCGGATCGAAAAGGATGGAGTCATTCGTCGGTGCCCGACCGCAGGGCCGAGACATGAGCGGCAGTCGACCGGCGACACCGGCCGGGCGTCCGCTCGACGCAGGGGTTAGGCGCCTGCCGGACGGGAAGCACTGCTTCTTTCTTCGCGAAGATCGCGGACCATGAGGTGGCGTAGACCGTCGCCCGCGGGATCGTACTGCAGAAGGATCGAAAAGCCAGCCTTGGCAAAAGCGCTCTGCGCCCTGACATTCCGAATCGATGTCGTCAGGCCAAGCATCGGGACGCTTGAATCCGCAAGAAGCTGCTGTGCAAGGAGCTCCAACGCTTCGGGGCCTGCGCCTTTTGCCGTTTGCGACGCTTCACCGATGAGGATGTCGATATCCACCGACTCCGCTGGGATCTCTTTCAGGCCGAGCTCGTCAAGCGTGTCTCGGTCGACGTATCGCCATCGGAGGTAGCCGACGGGCGTGCCACCAACGGCAATGAGCGCGTGAAAGCCGCCAGGAGGCTGGACGGTGGCGATATCCATGTCTCGCGCCGGATCCGGGTACCAGGGCCGCACATGCGGGCTGGACAGCCACCGTTTCAGCAGCTCGAGGTCTCGCGGCTCGAATGGCTCGAGGGTCACGTTCATGCACTGAGGCGTCGAACTCGGTGGTCGATTGCAGAATCAGTTGTCCAACCTAGCGCACTGCCGTCCAACCCACTACGGATTTCCACCGCGGGCTCCTGTTGTGGGGGCGGACGGGACACCGCGAAGTCAGACGGCAGACGCACACCACCGCGCCTCCTCAACCACCGCGCCGCACTTCCCGGAATCGCTCCGCCGAAATGTGGTGCTTGCGGATCAGCTCGAAGAACGCGCGTCGATGCTTGCCTGCGGCGCGTGCCGCGTCGGCGATGTTGCCGTGGCTGCTGCTCAGCAGCGCCTCGATGTAGCTGCGTTCGAAGTTCTCGACGACGCGCGCCTTCATGGCCTTGAAGGACTCGTCGGGTGAGCGTGACGCGCCGTGCAACCCCGCCGCGACCGCCGCGTCGCCGGTTCCATCGCCGCCATCCGCGTCAGCGTCGACCGCTCCGCCGTCCGCACCCGCCCCCACGTCCAGGTCCGCCGCCTCGATCGTTCCGCCCCGCCCCAGCAGCACCGCCCGCTCGATCGCGTGCTGCAACTCCCGCACGTTGCCCGGCCAGTCGTGTGCCAGCAGCCACCGCAGCGCCGCCGGGCTGATGCCCTGCACCCTGCGGCCCGCCTGGCGCGCGTGGCGGCGCACGAAGTGCAGGGCCAGCGCGGCGATGTCCTCGCGCCGCTCGCGCAGTGCCGGCAGCGCCAAGGTCAGCACGTTCAGGCGGTAGAAGAGATCGGACCGGAAATGGCCTTGCGCGGCCAACGCCGACAGGTCGCGGTTGGTGGCGGCGATGACGCGCACGTCGGCGCGCTGCACCGCGTTGGACCCCACCGGCCGGTATTCGCGCTCCTGCAGGAAGCGCAGCAGCTTGGCTTGCGCCGCCAAGGGCAGGCAGTCGACATCGTCCAGGAACAGCGACCCGCCCTCGGCCTCGCGCACCAGGCCGCTGCGCGCGCCCAGCGCGGTCGTGTAGGCGCCACGCACATGGCCGAAGAGCTCGTCCTCGACCAAGTCGTGCGGGATCGCCCCGCAGTTGACGGCCACCATCGGCTTGCCGGCGCGACGCGACGCGTAATGCACCGCTTGCGCGAAGAGCTCCTTGCCCGTGCCGGTCTCGCCCAGGATCAGCACCCCGGCGTCGCACGCGGCCACCTGTTCCAGCCGGTCGAGTTGCCGCAGGAAGGCGGGTCCGCTGCCGACCAGGGTGCTCGCGATGCGCGCGCGGCCCGCCGATGGCGCCGGCGCGCCGCCGGCGGCAGGCGCCATCGCGTCCGACATCGCCGTGACCGACGCAGCGCCACGCAAGCCCAACACGCGCCGCGCCCGCGCCACCAACTCGATCGGGGCGCACGGACGCAAGACCACGTCGGCCGCGCCCCACGCGACCAGGGTCGGCAAGGCAGCGACATCTTCGCGATCGATCGCCACCAGCACCGGGCAGGCGCCGCTGAAGCGGCCAAGCAGGGCCGCTGCCGCCGGCCCCGCGGCCGAGCCGGTGGGCAGGACGGCCACGGCCAGCGCGGCCCGGGGTGGATCTTCCGATGACTGCACCTCGATGGCGCAGTCGAACGCGCAGGCCAAGGCCTCGGCCATGGCGCACAAGTCGGCGACGGTGCCGGCGTCCAGGGACAAGCCCAACAACAGGACGGGAATGCGCACCATGGCATCGACGGCCGCGGGCACGGGTGCTGCAGCGAATGCGGCGGCATCGTTCGGCATGGGAAGCCTCCCTGTGGGCGAGCGCGCCCCGTGCCGCGAAGCCGCCGCGATGCCGGTGCGCCGCGCGTGGATGCCGTGCGCTGTCCCGGCATCCGACTGCACGAGCCTCGATGCTACGCCGTGCTCAGCGTCCGGTCGATCCCGTCTTCCCGGGAGAGCGGAGCAGCTAGGATTGCGATCCAGACGAACATCGGAGACGACCCTCCATGGACACGAAGAACCTGTTCTCGCTCGACGGCCGCGCGGCGCTGGTCACCGGCGGTTCGCGCGGCATCGGCCGCATGATCGCGGCGGGCTTCCTGGCGCAGGGCGCGCGCGTGGTCTACATCTCGGCCCGCAAGGCCGAGGCGTGCGAGCGCACGGCACAGGAGCTGTCGTCGATCGGCCACTGCGTGGCGGTGCCGGCCGACGTGTCCACGGTCGAAGGCGCCCGCGCGCTGGCCGCCCGGATCGCCGCAGAGGAGCCCGCGCTGGACGTCCTGGTCAACAACGCCGGTGCCGCCTGGGGCGCCCCCTTCGACGAGTTCCCCGAGAGCGGCTGGGACAAGGTGGTGGACCTGAACCTCAAGTCGCCCTTCTTCCTGACCCAGGCGCTGCACCCGCAGCTGCGCGCCGCCGCCGCGCACCGCCCGGCCAAGGTGATCAACATCGCCTCGATCGACGGCGTGTCGGTCAACCCCATGGAGACCTACTCCTACGCCGCGAGCAAGGCGGGCCTCATCCACCTGACCAAGCGGATGGCGCTGCGGCTGGTGCGTGACAACATCGTGGTCAGCGCGATCGCCCCCGGCGCGTTCGCCTCGGACATGAACCGCGACGCGCGCGACCACGGCGACGAGGTGGCCCGGCGCATCCCGGCCGGTCGCATCGGCAGCGACGAGGACATGGCGGGCGCGGCCATTTTCCTCGCCTCGCGGGCCGGCGACTACGTGGTGGGGGAAACCCTGGTGGTGGACGGTGGCGTGACGCACGCGCGCTGAGCGCACCGCCCGTCGACCACCCAGATGTCCCCCGCCGCCGCTCCGGACCCGAAGCAGCCGCCGTCGACGACGGCGCCGCCTTGGCGGGCGCTCGCGGCGTTCATGCCCGCGTTCTTCCTGGCCGCGATGCTCGGGCATGCGCTCACGCTCGACGCCGCGGCCCAGGTGGCCAGCTTCTGGCCGCCGGCCGGGCTCTACCTGGCGGCCTTGCTGCTGACGCCTGCGCGACACTGGCCGTGGCTGGTCGGCGCCGCGATGGGAGCGAACCTGGCGGCCGACCTCGGCATGCTGGCCCGCCCGCTGCTGCCGACGATCGGCTTCGCCCTGGCCAACACGACCGAGGCGATCACCGGCGCGCTGCTGGTGCGCAGGCTCGCGCCCCGCGACGGCCGGGCGCTTCGCCTGGAACGGCCGCGCGATCTGCTCGCGCTCGGCGCGGCCGCGCTCCTGGCACCGGCAGCCGGGGCCAGCGTCGCCATCGCCACGTTGTTCGTCTTGTCCTCCGGCGCACCGCTCGTGGACATCTGGCAGCGCTGGTGGGCGGCCGACTTGTTGGGCATCGGGCTCGTGACGCCGCTGGTGCTGCACGCTTGCCGCCGCGACCGCCGCGCCGGCTCGGAGGCCGTCGCGCGTTCCCTCTCGCCGGAGGTCCTGGCCAGCACGGCCGCGCTGGCGGCCAGCGCGGCGCTGGCGTTCTGGCTGCCTCCGCCCGCACCGCCCCTGTCCTTCGTGGCCCTGCCCGCGCTGCTGTGGGTGGCGCTGCGCTTCGGCAGCCGGGGGGCGACGATGGGCGCCGCGTTGCTGGCGATCGTCGCCGTCTCCGGGACGGTGGCCGACCGCGGCGTCTTCGCCATGTCCAGCCTGTTGCCGGCCGATCGCGCCGTGCTGCTGCAGCTCTACCTGGCCATCTCCACCGCGACGGCGCATGCCTTCGCCGCGCTGCAATTCGCGCGGCGCCAGGCCACCCGGGCCCTGGCCGAGGCCAACGCGGCGTTGGAGCGGCGTGTCGAGACGCGCACCGCCGATCTGGCCCGTGCCAACGACGAACTGGGCCGCGTCAATGGGACGCTGGCCGCACGCGAAGCGCGCCTGCGGGTGCTGTTCGAGGCGTCACCGACGCCAGCCTACGTGGTGGAGCCTGAGTCGCTGCAGATCGTCGACTGCAACGACGCGGCGGCGCGGATGCTGGGCTACAGCCGCGCCGAGCTGCGCCGGCTCCGGTTGACCGATGTCGACGCCGCCTTGGCCGCCGAGGACATGATCGGGGCGACGCGCAACCGGGCCACCGGGGCGATCGGCGAGTTCGCCACGCGCCACCGCAAGCGCGACGGCGAACTGCGCGATGTGCTGGTGGTGTCGGTGCCGGTGGAGATCGACGGACAGCGCCTGTCCTACAGCGTCGTGCTGGACATCACCGAGCGAAGGCGCGCCGAAGCGGCGATGGAGCAAAGCGGCGAGCGCCTGCAGCTCGCGCTCGATGCCGGCCGCATGGGGATCTTCGCCTGGGACCTGGTGGAGGACCGGTTGGAGTGGGATGCGCGCCAGTACGAGCTCTTTGGCATCGAGGCGTCCAGCGGGCCGATCGATGGGCAGGACGCCTTGTCGCGCGTGCACCCCGATGACCGCCCCGGGCTGGAAGCGGCGATCGGTGCCGCCGTGGCGGCCGGAGACGGCGCCTTCAGCCACGAGTTCCGCGTCGTGCTGAACGACGGCGCGGTGCGCTGGATCGGCGGCTATGGGTACGCCGTGCCCGATGCCAGCGGGCGGGCCGTGCGGATGGTGGGCTTGAACTACGACGTGACCGAGCGGCGCGCGGCGCAGGACGCATTGCGCGAGCTGGCCGACACGCTCGAAACGCGGGTGCGGCAGGAGGTCGAGGCTCGCGAAGCGGCGCAGGCCCGTGCGCAGCACGGCGAACGGCTGCAGGCGCTGGGGCAGCTGGCCGGGGGCATCGCCCACGACTTCAACAACGTGCTGCAGACGGTGCAGGGGGCCGCGGCGCTGATCGAACGGCGTGCCGGCGACGCTGCCGTGGCCAAGCGCTTCGGCCGGATGATCCTGGACGCCACCACGCGGGGCGAGGCCGTCACGCGACGGCTGCTGGCCTTCGCCCGCCGCGACGAGTTGCGCGCCGACGCGATCGAGCCGGCCTCGTTGCTGGACGAATTGCGCGACGTGCTGGCGCATACCCTGGGCGCCTCGATCGAGGTGCGCCTGAAGCTCGAGCCCGGCGTGCCACCGCTGATGGCCGACCGCGGCCAGCTCGAGACGGTGCTGGTGAACCTGGCCACGAACGCGCGCGACGCCATGCCCGAGGGCGGGCGCCTGACCATGTGCGCCTCCGAGGACACGGTCGCGCCCGGCACGGGGCCACACCCCGCCGGGCTGGCGCCCGGGCGTTACGTGCGGATCGAGGTGGCGGACACCGGATCGGGGATCGACCCGCTCACGCTGACGAAGGTGCTCGAGCCCTTCTTCACCACCAAGCCCGCCGGGCAGGGGACCGGACTCGGCCTGTCGATGGCCAAGGGATTCGCCGAACAGTCGGGCGGGGGCCTGAGCATCGAGAGCACGCCGCGCCGCGGCACCACCGTGGCGCTGTGGCTGCCCGTGGCCAGCGACCCGTCTCCCATGCTGGCGGACGAGGCGGCGAAGACCACGGCGACCGCGCGGACGCACCGCGTCCTGGTGGTCGACGACGAACTGCTGGTGCGCGAGACCGTCGTGGCGCAGCTGCAGGACGCGGGCTTCGACGTGCAGGCGGCCAGCAGCGGTGCCGAGGCGCTGGAGCTGCTGGACGAAGGCGCGCGCCCCGAGCTGCTGGTCACCGACCTGGCGATGCCGGCGATGAGCGGCTTGGCGTTGATGCGCGAAGCCCGCCGACGACGACCGGGGCTGCCGGTGCTCTTGTTGACCGGCTATGCCGGCGAGGCCGCCCGCCTGGTGCAGGACGCCAATGTGGACATGGCCGGGTTCGCGCTGCTGCGAAAGCCGGTGGGCGAACGCGAGCTGGTGGACCGTGCGCTGGAGTTGGCCGCAGGTGGCGCCGTGACCCGCTGACGATCGCGGACCTGCGCGAGCAGCGCGAGCACGCCCCTAGCGGGGTTGCATCGGCAACCGCACCGTGAACGTCGATCCATGCCCCCGGCCGGAGCTCTGGGCGCGCACATGCCCACCATGGAGCTCGACGAGGCGCCTGACCATCGCCAACCCGATCCCCAGGCCGCCTTTGTGCCCATCCGCGTTCGGGTCGCCTTGCATGAACAACTCGAAGACGGCTTCGAGCTTGTCCGCCTCGATGCCGATGCCGTTGTCGCTCACCGACAACACCGCTTCGCCCTGATCGGCTCGCAATTCGACGCGGATCGCGCCGCCGCGGGGCGTGTACTTGCTCGCGTTGGTCAACAGGTTCTCGATGACCTGGGCGATTCGGACCGGATCGGCATGGATCTTCACGGGTCGCGTCGGCTGCACGACGTCGAGCGTCTGGCCGCGCGCCTCGAGGGCGGGCAGCACCGTTTCCACGACTTCGGCCACCGCGGTCGTCAGCAGCATCGGCTCGGGTTGCAACTGGACCAGGCCACGCTTGATGCGGTTCACCTCCAGGAGGTCGTCCACCAGCCGCTGCATGTGCGTGGCCTGGCGCTCGATCATCGCCAAGGCCTGCATGCCGGGTGCACTCAGCGTCTCGCGCCGAGCGAGCACCTTGGTGGCATTGAGCACGGGCGCCAGCGGGTTCCTGAGTTCGTGCGCGAGCATCGCCAGGAACTCGTCCTTGGCTCGATCGGCTTCTCGCAGCGTCTCGAGCGCACGTCGCTCGGCGTCGATGTCCAAGGTGGCGACGACGCCGCCCAGGAGTTGCCCCGACGCTTCGTCTCGCACGGGCGCCGCGACGAAACGCACCCATGCCGTCGAGCCGTCGCCGCGCTGGTACAAGTACTCGGCTGCGGCGCGGTCCTCGCCCCGCTGCAGCACCCGTGCCAGCGGATAGTCGCTCGGCTCGACACGGGTGCCATCCGCATGGAAGGCGACCCACTCGCCATAGGCCTCGACGCCGGTCGAGCGGTGGATCGGATGGCGAAAGATCTCTTCGGCCCGGCGGTTGCCGCCGGTGATCGCGCCATGCGGAGCATCGGCCATCACGATTCCGACCGGGGCGGCCTCGAACAATGCCCGCAGCTTCGCTTCGCTGGCGCGCAGTTGCTCGATCAAGCCTTCGCGCTCCTGGGCGGCGAGCGTTTGATCGTGGACGTCGGTGAGCGTGCCGAACCAGCGCGTGATCTGCCCGTGCCCGTTGCGCAACGGCAACGCCTGGCCGATGAACCAGCGGTACTGCCCGTCGTGGCGCTTGAAGCGGTATTCGACGTTGTAGGCCTCGCCGGTGGCCAGACTGCGGCTCCACGCGGCGAAGGTCGCGGCCTGGTCGTCCGGGTGCAGGTAGTCCTTCCAGTTCCAACCCTGGCCCGTGCCCGCGGGGTCATGCTCGCCGCTCGGTTGGTGCGGCCTCGGCATGCCCGTGTAGTCGTACCAACGCTCGTTGAAGTAGTCGTGATAGCCGTCGGGCCGCGTGGCCCAGACGATCTGGGGCATCGTGTCGGCGATGAGCCGGAAGCGCTGCTCGCTCTCGGCGAGCGCGGCGCTGGTCCGCTGCTGTTCGGTCACATCCCACAGCACGCCCGAGAAGCGCCGCGCCACGCGCGCCCCGGAGGGAAGCACCTCGAAATCGACTTGGCCGACCGCCTGGATCCAGCGAACGCTGCCGTCGGGCCAGATGACACGGTAGTGCTCGGCGTAGCTTCCATCGCCGGCCGGGTCCGTCGCCGCGTCCATCGAGGCCACCACCCGGCTGCGCTCGTCCGCGTGGATGCGTCCGACCGGCATGTCCAAGTGAACGGGCTCCGCGTCGTCGAAGCCGAACATGCGTTGCGCATTGACGCTCAGGTTCAACTCGCGCGATTGCGGATCGAAGTCCCACCAGCCCAGCGACGACGACGAAACCGCCAGCCGCAGCCGCTGCTCGCTGTCTTCGAGCGCTGCTTGCGAGCGGCGCTCGTCGGTCAGGTCCATCGTGACGCCGTGCACCCGGGTCGACGCTTCGCCCTGGCCGGCCGCTGCGGTGACGCATCGGCCCACGCTGCGCAACCAGCGCACCTCGCCGTCGGGGCGCAGCAACCGATAGGTCTCGTCGAAGTCGCCTTGGCCGGCGACGCAGCGCTCCAGTGCGCGGTTCAGGCGCTCGGCGTCGCCGGGGTGCACGCCGCGCCACGCCTGCTCGCGGGTGAGCCACTTCTCGCTGCCGAACACCGGTTCGCCGTGCGACTGACCCACCAGGACGAAGGCGCCCTCTTCGACGAGGTAGCTCCAGGCGCGCTGCCCGGCCACCGCCAGCACGACCGCCAGCCGGGCCTCGCGCTCGCGCAATTGCGCGCGGCTCTCGGCCAGGGCGCTTTCGGTGCGACGAAGCGCCGTGATGTCCACCGACACGCAGATCACCCCGACGATGCGACCGGTCGCATCCCGCCACGGCGCCTTGGTGGAGGTGTACGTGCGCAGCGGATCCGCGAGGTGCTCTTCGAACACCAAGGGGTGGCCACTGGCCATCACTTGTCGATCGTTTGCCTCGATGGCGTCCGCAGGGGCGCCCGGCCCGATGATCTGCCGAGCGGTGCGCCCGATGACGTCGCCGGCGGGACGCCCGAGCGCGGCCAGCACGGCCCGGTTGCACCAGACGATTCGGCCGTTCTCGTCCTTCATGTAGAAGAAACCCGCCGTCGCCTCGCCGATCGAGGCCAGGCGCGCATCGCGATCGGCCAGCGCCGAATGCGCCACGCGCGCATCGTGCACGTCGAACGCGATGCCGATCCAACGCGAGACGAGCCCCCCAGCGTCGCGCACCGGCTCGGCCCGGACCAGATGCGTGCGATAGCGTCCGTCCGAGGCCCGACGGATCGGCATCTCGACCTCGTACCGGTTGCCCTCGGCCAGCGCCGCGCGCCAAGCCGCGAGGACGCGAGCGTGGTCGGCCGGCTCCACCGCTTGGAGCCAACCGTCCCCTTGCACTTGGGCCAGGCTCAGCCCCATGTAGTCCAGGCCGAACTGGCTCGAACCGGTGATGCTGCCTTCGGGGTCCGCTTCCCACACGAATTGCGGCGTGATGGCCAGCAGGGTGGCCAACGCCCGGGCGTCCATGGAAACCAAGCTGCCGACCAGGTGCGCCGTGCTCGCCGACAACGCGCCTACAAGGCTTGTCTTGCTGCTTTGCATGAGCGCGGGGACCTGAATGACAGCCTGGAGAAAGTTGAATGCATGCTCGGGGCAAGTGAGCATGCCAACAGCCATTGAGCACACGCCAGTGTAAGCAACGCGCAGCAGATTGCCGCTGCAGTCTCAGCGCCCCTGCGCGAAATCCGGCGGCCAGGCGCACCAGGCCGATTCGCCCGACCGCCCCCGCGCATGCACTCGGGCCAACAGCGCCCGCGCGGCCGGCTCCAGCGCGGCGCCGTAGGCTTGCACCGATCCCACCGCGGTGCGGCAACTCTTGTCCACCTGCGGGTTCAGCGCCAGCACCACCAGGAAGGCATGCTCGGCGTCGTAGCTGCGTCCGGCCAAGGCGCTGGCCACCCCCAGCGCGGTCCAGTCCTCGACACGACCGGCCGGAAAGCCACGGCCGCGCACGCCCAAGGCCTGCAGGGCCAGCTGGCGGGCGCGTCGCGGGTCGGGCGGGTCGGTGCGCAGGTGATAGAAGGCCAGGTTGCCGACGATCTCTGGGTCGAGCGGATGGGCGGCGTACGCCTGCCGCTGCAAGCGCAGCGCCTCGGCAGGTTGCTTGGCATCCCAGTAGGCCCGCAGGGCCTGGGCGTTGAGCCGGCGTGCCGCATCGGCGTCCACGTCCACGCCGGGCACCTCCACGGCCGGGATGCGCGATGCCGCGGCCCGCTGCACGTCACGGTCTTGCCACTGGCCGTGCGCGTTGGCCGCTGCCAGCAGCACCTCGGCCACGGCAGGGTCCACGGCGGCGGCCGCCTTGGGCAACACGCTCGACAACAACTCGCGCGCCTTGGGCTCCTGCGCGTTCGCCGTCGGCGGCGGCGGGTCGCGCTCGGCGTCGGGTCCGCGGTCGTCCTTGCGCTCGTCCTTGCGCTCGTCCGTGCCGCGGTCGTTCTTGCGGTCGTCCTTGGCAGGATCCTCCGCCTTGGTTCGCTCGGTCGTGCGCGCTTGGGTCGCGGGGCCGGCACCCGGCGGCTTGCTCGGGGCGCTGGTGCTGTCGCCCTCGCGCCGGGCCGCACGCGCCGCGGGCTCGTTGACGCGGGGGGGCGGCGGCTTTTGTGCCGGCTTGCTGGCGGTGACGGCCGGCGGAGCCACCGGCGCATCCCGCGTCGCGAGCCACGCGCCCCCGCCCGCCACGCCCGCCAGCAGCGCCAGCGCCAAGGCCTTGCCGCGACGGCGCGCCGCCGGCGCGACTGGAAGCGGCGTCCGGGTGCGCGCGAGGTCGGGCCTCGGCACCGCGGCCGCCGCGTCGGCCGCTGCGTCGCCCGTTGCGTGGGTCGACGCGACGGGTGGCCGCACGGGCGGCGCCAAGCGCGTCATCGGCGTCGGGGCCGTCGTCACCGTCGCGGCGGGCGGCGCCTGCTCGGCCAAGGTCCAGCCACGCGCCAGGGACTGCATCAACGCCGGATCGCGCAGCGGCTCGACGCTCCACGACAGCAATCGGTCGTGGCAGTCCACCTCGGGTGGATCGGTGTCATGGCAGGCGCGCAGGCGCTCGACCAGCAACGCCGCATGATCGCGCCGCTGCCGCGTCCAGCCATCCGTGCCGTCGGACTGCACGGACGGCAGGTAGCGCTCCAGCATCGCGGCCAGTGCATGCAGGTCGCAACGCCAGTCCAGGCGCTGGGTCGGGCCCAGGTCGCCTTGCCGGCCGGCGTCGAGCGCGGCCAGCAACCGCGGCGACTGGTACGCGTAACTGCGCTCGGCCCCGATCGGAAGCGGCGTGGCCAGCCGCTCGCCCGACACCAGCGAGAACGCGAAGTCGATCAGCGCCAATCGCTCGAACACCGGTCGCACCATGGTCCCGGGGCGTCGCGGGTCCAGCTGCGGCGGGTCGTGCGGAATGCAGACGTTGTCGGCCTTCAAGTCCAGGTGGACCAGCCGCAGCCGATGCACGTCGGCCAGCACCCGCAGGCAATGGTGCGCCAGCGCGAACCAATGCGCGCAATCCTCGAAGACGCTGGCCCTGGTGCGACCGTCTCGCACCACGGGAATCAGCGTGGCCCACTGGTCCACCGTGGGGCCGGCGTCCCAGGTCTGCACGAAGCTCGTGCCGTCGCCCGCGCCGAGGTCGAAGCGCACCACCTCCGGGATGCCCTTGACGCCATTGCCGAAGAGCAGCGCGAGGATGCGCCATTCGCGCTCGGTCCATTGCCTGAAGTCGCCGTCACCGGTCGCCAGGAAACGCTTGGTGTAGCGCCGCCGCTCGCCGGGTGCGGCCGCCTCGCGGAACACCTCGACGTGGCTGCCCGTGGCCATGCGCAGGCGGTCGCGACCGAAGACGCGCTCCAGGCGAACGTCGTCCGTGGCGCTCATCGCTCGATCCGCACCGAAGGCGGCGCAGGGTCCGGCGCGGGCGCTGGTTCGTCGCGCTGCCGCGTCAACCACCACGCCAGCGCCACGCCGATGGCCAGCAGCAGCATCGCCACCACCAACCAAAGCAGCCACCGGCCGCCTGCGCGCTGGCGGGTCGTGCGCTCGGCGGTCGAAGGCCCGCCCGATGCGGGTTGCTGCACGCCGTCGTCCCGGCCGGCCGACCGCCGCAGCGCCAGCACGGTGATGTCGTCTCGGCTGCCGTGTTCGCGCGCCTGCGCCACCAGCGCATCGCACGCCGCGGCCAGCGACGCATGGCGCGCGAAGGCGGCACCGATCGCCTCGGCCGACACGTGCCGATGCAGGCCGTCGCTGCAGAGCAGCAACCCTTCGCCACGGTCCAGATCGGCCTGCGCGACGTTCGGCTCGAAGACCGCGCCGTTGCCCACCATCCGCGCCGGGTCGTCGGGGGATCCGCCCGCCGGCATCGGCTCGCCCAGGTTGGCGTAGCTGTCGTCTCGCGTCAGCGCCTGCGCCATCGCGTCCGCCGCATGCGGCGCAGGCAGGCGATACACGCGGCAATCGCCGACCCAGGCGATGGACCATCGCGCCGGCGACCGGCCGCGCAGGCACAAGGCGAGCGTCGCGGCGCCCGGCATCGACGTTCGCTCGGCCAGCCGCGCCTGCACCACGCGATCGGCATCGAGCACGGCGTCGCGGATCGCGTCGGCGCTGGCGTCGGCGTCGGCGTCGGCGTCGGTGTGGGCGTCGGCTTCGGTTTCGGCGTGGTCGGCCAGCGACTGGTGCAGCCGCTCGACCAAGGCGCTGCTGGCCAGCGACGCCAGGGCACCACTGCCCACGCCGTCGGCCACCACCAGCAGTCGCGTGGGTTGGTCGATCGGGCTGTGCGCATCCTCGTTGTCGGGATGATTCGGCCCTCGCGAGGACGCGGCCGCCAACAGCAGCCGCTCCGCACCGACCGTCCAATGCGCCTGGCGCGCGCCGGGCCGCCCGGCGGCAGCGCGCGCCGCGTGCGCGGGCTCGATCGGCGTGGAGACGCTCATCGCGGCGGGCCGAGTTCCAGCACCAACGGCGGCTCGGCGGCCGAGGCCCGGCCGAGTTCCATCGTCTGGCCCGATGCCCATTGCAGGCGTGCCCCCGGCCCATGCCGGTGGCTGCCCAGGATCACGCCGTTGTCGCCATGCACCTCGACCACGGCGCCTTGCGCATCGATCGACACGATGTCCAGGTGATGGCCCGACACGCCGGCGTGCGCGCTGGGCACCACCAGGGAACGGCTGCGGGAGCGGCCGACCGAGAACGGCAACCGGTCGGCCTCCACCGTCAGCCTGAGGTCGCCTTCGGCGGTGCGCGCCAGCAAGGACAGCGCCGGCTTGGCCTGGGCCGGGCGGGCGATCGGGGTGATCGGGGTCCTGGGCGTTTCCATTCCCGGGGCGAGCGGCGTGCGCGGCGATGCAGTCGCCGGCTGCAGCAACGATAGTTGTGGATAAGCGCTGGCCGCGCCCTGGCCTCGTGCGGACAACACGATCCGTGCGGCCGCAGGCAGCTCCAGCACGGCCGATGCCCCGGAGCCGCCGCGCGCATCGGCGCCCGACGCGTCGGCCTGCGCGCCGCTGCGGCCCAGCACCCGCCCGTCCGACTCGACGCGCGTGCCGTTGGTCGATCCCGTGTCGCCCAGCCACCAGCGCCCGTCATCCAACCAGATCTCGCAATGCCGGCGGCTGGCGTAGGTGCCGTCGACCACCACGTCGCAGCTCGGATCCTTGCCGATCGAATAGCGTCGGCCCGGGATCACCGACGGCAGCACCGCGTGCCGCGTACCGGCCGCATCCTCGATCCGCAGCTCGACGGCGCGACCAGCCACCGGCGTGGCCATGCCGGCCGATCCGGCCGCCGGCTGGCCCAGCGCGGGCGCGCCTGCCGTGGGCGACGATGCCGGTTCGGCTCGGAGCGACGCCGCCTCCGCCTCGTACCAGCGGCCCGCCAACGTCACCTCGAAGGCCGACGCATCCGCGGCGTCCGGCGCGTCGCGCAACGCGGCCAGCAACTCGGCGTAGGGCTGCGCCTCGTCCCCGCCGGCGGGCGACGTCGGCCCCGCGATGTCCAACCCCGCGAACTGCGACAGGTCGATCGCGCTGGCGTTGGGCAAGCCCGCGATCACCTCGCGCGCCAGGAAGCGCTTGATCTGCTCGGGCTTGAACTCCTGCTGGAAGCGCGCGAGAAGGACGTGAGGGTCCTGTGGATCGCCCGCGCTGCCGGCGTCGGCGCACCGCACGCCGATCGCCGTCAGCAGGTAGCGGTCCTGGTGCGCGATCGACAGGTGCAGCCGCAAGTCGGTGGCCACGAAGCGCTCCAGCGCCTCCCGGATCGCGGCGACCAGCGGGCCGTACGGGCCCAGGTGGGTGGCCGCGCCGTGCCTCCCCGCGACGCCACCCGAACGCGTGCCGGCCGCCTCCGCCGTCCGCGTGCCCGCGGCTGCATCCATGCCGGCGCCGGCCCCATCGACCCCACTGGCCCCATCGACCGCATCCGCCGACGGCGGCTCGGCCGGCAGGTCGGGCCGCTCGAAGAGTTGGCGCACCTGGTTCAGGCCTTCGATGATCCTGGTCTTGATCGGCACGGCATCAGCTCCGGTAGAGAATCACCAGCGTGGCCAAGGGGCCTGGCGCCGGCAAGTAGCGCAGCTTGGGCGCGGCGGGCAGGCCGTAGCGCTTCGACACGCGCGCGAGGAACTCGCGCCATGCCGGCTGCACGACATCGCCCGCCTGCACGCGCCGCTGCAACGCGGGCAGCGACACGTCGATCGCCACCACCAGGCGCGACACGCCGCCCAGTTGCACGATCGCCCGGCGCAACGCGTCTTCCAGGTCGGCCAGGCAGGTCGCGAAGTCGCCGTCGAAGGTCCAGACCAGCGGGGCCGCTCGGGGAGCGGTTCGGGCAGGCGCCTTCGGCTCGGCCACCCGCTTCATGGCTTGGCCGCCGGCAACGCGCCCAGCTGGCGCGCGGCGATCTGCAGCGCGATCTCCGCGGCAGGGTTGGGGCCCTGGTCACCCGCACCGTGGATGCGGCCCGTCTGCGCCACCCAGTTCCGTTCGGTCAGCACCGCGATCGCCTTGGTCCATCGGCCGTCGCCCCCGGGCGGACGCCAGGCGGCCACGTACCACTTGTACGGCCGCAACGGGCCGCAGGCCGTCTCGTGGCGCACGGCGGTCGCGGCCGCGGCCGCGGCCGTGTCGCGGGCCCTGCATAGACGGCCCAGTTCGTCCAGGGTGCGGGCGTCGTTCGGAAAGGTCGGGGTGCCGGTCTTCCCCGCGATCCAGTCGATGCGGCTGCAGGTGCGCGCATCGAACACCTGTTCGCAGGCCAGCCGCGCCGTGCCGGCCCGATGCGACCACGACAGCCCGTTCAGGATCACCTCGGCCGGCTCGCGCGGCAGGGTCATCGGCTCGGGGGCGGCCAGGCTCCAGCGCAGCACCGCGGACTCCAGCGGCGCGCCGCGCTCGCCTACGCCGCGCAGGCCGCGCACCAAATGTGGTCGGCGCAGCTCGGGTTGGCCGTTGGCGGCCGCGGCCAGCGCGGCCATCATGCCGGCCGCACCCAACGCGGTGGCGCGCGCGTTGCCCTGCCCCCAGCCCTCGGCGACCGCGTCCACGGCCCCGGCCACTCGACACTTCTCCCAGTCGTCATCGCTGGGCCGCACCGCGTCGGCACCGGCCGCGCATTGCCGAGCGGCAGCAGGCACGGGGGAGGGATCGGCCGTCAGCCGGAACGCGGCGCCCAGCGCGGGGTCGGCCGGCTCGACCAGCAGCCGTCCGTAGGCCACCGGAGCCGCCAGCGGTCGCACCCGACCGGCTTCGGCCCCGGCATCCAGCGGACGGCCGAACAGCAGGTCGCTTCGCCCGCAGGCCTCGCCGGCCTGGCTGCAGCCGGTGTTCCAGCCCAGCCGTGCCGCGGCGGCCTGGATGCGCTGCGGGCGGTCGCAGTCGGCATATCCCCGGTCGGCGCAGAACATGCGGTCCAGGAAAGCCTTGGAGGCCGAGCGCATCAGCTCCGCGCGCAGGCCGGCCACGGGCGCGGCTTCGGGCGAGCGCATGGCGGCCTGCTCGGCCGCCAGCCAGCGTGCGCCGACCTGCGGATCGGTGAGGAAAGCCATCGCCATGATCGGCTTGATGGTCGAGGCGGGCATCGCATCGTGGTGGACGGCCGGGTTGAGCAGCGCATCGCCGCGAAAGCGCACCGGGTAGGGCAGGCGGGCGTCGCACTCGCGCCCCCGGCCGGGACCGTCGAGCTCTTGACGGGCGCAAGGCGACAGCGCCCCCGCGAGCGCCTCGATCCGGCCGCTGTCCACGTCCACGACCGCCACCGCCGCCATGCGCACGACGGCGCGCTCCAGCAGCCGATGGCCGACCGGTTGGCGGCCGTCTTCCCGCCGGGCGATGCCGAGCATGCGGCACGCGGCCTGCTGCCCGGTGTAGCAAGCGGCGGTCTTCTGCGCCAAGGCCTGCAGCGCCGGGTCGATGGTGAGGTCGACCGAGAAGCCCACGTCCACCACCGCGCCATCCAAGGTGATGCGGTTGGGCCCGTAGCGGTAACCGGTCGGGTCGGCCGGCGCCTGGCCGCCCACCCAGCGTTCGAGCGGGGACGGCTCGGCGGCGGGCTCGGTGTACGCCCGGTACAGCGTGCCCGAGGGCCGCCGGATCGTGTCCAGCGGCGCGAGCAGCGCCGACAGCGCCGGCGGCACGCTCCAGTCCGGATCGTCCGCGCCCGCGCTCGGCCCCGGGGGGCCGGCCGGCGACGGGCGGGCCGCCGCCGCGCCGGCCATCACGGCATCGGCGCACATCGCCTGCGCCCGGTCGCGGCCGGCCGCCAGGTAATGGGTGGGCGCGAAGCCCCCTGCAGCGCCCGCAGCGCCCAGGTAGACGCAGCCCGGAAGCCCGCCCCAGGGGTTGCTGCGCGCCAGCGTCCGGGCGGGCACTTGCATCAACTGGTCGGGCCGCCAGCGCGCCACCACGGCGGCCGGCTCCGTGCCTCGCCACGCCAGCGCTTCGATCATCCGGCCGCCATCGCGCCCCAGCGCGGCGATGGCGGCGGCCAGGTCGGCGCAACGCAACTGGAAGCGCCGCTCCTGCTGCCCGGGCGGCCGCAGCGGCACCTGCAGCGCCTGGCGGGCCGCCACGAACCAACGGCCGGCGTCCAGCCCCACCGGGCCCTGGACGCGCCGGTTGTCGCGCGTCGAAAAGCGCGCCAAGGCCTGATCGATCTCGGCCAGGCGCGCCGCATGGCGCTGCGCGGGTGCGGGCGCCTGCGGGTCGCGCAGCCCCAGCCCGCGCAGCAGGGCGTCCCACCGCCCATCGGAGGCGGCCCATTCCGCCCGGCACTCGGGCAGCCCGTCCAGCAGCGCGGCGGCATCCGGCGGGCCCTGGACGACGCGGGCCCGCGGCACGATCGCCTGCTCGAAGGTCTGGAGCGCCGCCACCAGCCGCACGTTCTCGTAGCGCTCCGCGCCCGCGTCCTCGCCAGGCGCCTCCGCAGGCCGCAGCACGGCCACCACCAGCAGCACCGCCAGCAGCACCGGCAACACCGCCATGCTGGCACCGATCGCCAGCTGCAACAGCGTGGCCCGGCGCGGCTCAGCCATCGGCTGCACCAGCCGCATCGCGCCGGGCCTCCGGCTGATCGACCGTCAGGCACAGCGCCAGGAAGGCGGTGTTGACCACCAGCGACGTCATCCCGTAGCTCACGAAAGGAAAGGTCACGCCGGTCAGCGGCAGCACCGCCAGGTTGCCGGCCACCGTCACGGCGAGCTGGGTGGTCGTGAGCACGGCCCAGGCCACGCAGAGCCAGCTCACGAAGGCCTGGTCGTCGCTGGCGAGGCTGCCTGAGGCCGCCATGCCGACCAGGCGCGGCTCGCCCCGGGTGACGCGCCCGTGCGCACGCACCGCGCGGTGCAGCCACCAGGCGCAGCCCAGCGAGAACGCCCACGCCGCCCACCAGCCGAAGACGCCCACCAGCGCGGTGAAGGTGTAGTCGCTATGGATCTGCGCCGGCACGCCCGCGCATGCGCCCGCACCGGCATAGCCGCACCAGGGCACGGCGCCCGGGCCGAAGCCGGCCGCAGGCGCGGCGCGCTGGAACCAGGTCACCAGCGCCAACTGGTCGTTGGCCGATGCCAGCGGCGCGGCCACGCTTTCGAGGCGGGCCGCCGTCACGTCGTCCAAGGCGCCGAACTCGAAAAGCGCCGCCGTCACGACGGCGATCCAGCCGGCGAAGAGCGCCACCGCCAGCAGCAGCGCGCCCGCGCGGCCCCCGCCGCGCTGCTGCCGCCACGCCGCGAACGATGCCGCCAAGAAGGCGCCCGCGCCGTACATCGACACCAGGAGCGGCCCCATGTCGGCGGTGGCTGCCATCGTCGCCGCCAGGACGCCGGCCACGAACAGCAGCGGCCACAGGTAGCGGGCAAGCGATGCCGCCAGGCGCGGGGCACGCGCCAGCCGCTCGGCCAGCGGCCCGCCGCGCAGGTAGAAGAACCAGGCGCCACCCGTGATCGCCCAGACGCGCCCCAGTTCCGAGGTCAGCTGCGGCACGCCGCGCAGGGCCACGGCCGCGGCACCCGCCAGCACCGCGCCCATCGCCACCAGCAACGCTGCGCTCGCCGGCCGCCCCAGCCGACGGCCCAGGCTTCGCCCGACGTCGCCCGCCGACGACAACCCGACCGCCAGCGACCGCGCCAGCCCGGGCCGGGCGAACGCGACGACCGACAACGCGAGCATCGCCAGCCACAGGTGCCCCTGGTGGTACAGGGCGAGATAACGGTTGACCGGATGCGCATGGGCCGACAGGTCCAGCAACAACAGCCAGCCCACGCCAGTGGCCAGCACGAAGCCGGGGTAGCCCAGCCGCGACCCGACGAGCTGCGGCCGGCGCACCCGTCCGAGCCGGCTGGCGCGGCCGCGCCGCGCTGCGATCGCCAGCAGCGCCACGGCCACCGCGAGCATCGCCAAGGGCCAGACGGTTGGCATCGAAAGCCACGACGGTTCGCCGCGCGCCGGCTCGAAAGCCCGCGCGCCGGCCAATGGCCAGGGCACACGCGCCGCCCACGCGGCCACGGCCCAGGCGGCCACCGCAGCCGCCACCCCGGCCAGTGCCGAGGGCGTGCGGCGCGACAACTTCAGGAGCGCAAGGCCCAGGAGCGTCGCGCCCGTCCATTGCCAACCCGCTCCGCGCAGCAGCGCGCGCATCGCTTCATCCTTGCGTGCGTTGTCGGCGGCACGACGGGCGTCGGCCATCAGCGCGGCGGCGCCCGGCAGCAGCGTGGCGAGCGACGGGCCGGCGCAACCCGGCACCGCCGCTGGCCCCTGCGCGGCGGCCTGGGGCACCGGCAGCAGCGCTGCACTCGCGAGCGCCGCCGTGGCGCCATGCCCGTCGAGCGCGGCGGCCAGCAGCAGCACCGCGTTGGCGCGGGCGACTTCTTCGCCGATGCCGGCCGCGCCCAACGCGCGCTGCGCGGCATCCACCGCGCAAGCCACCGGCCGCGGGCCCGCGCCGTCCGCCCCGTCCAACGCATAGCGCTGCGCGAAGGGCGTCGTGGCGGCCTGCAGCGACGCGATCTCGTTGGCCGCGAGCAGCAAATCGCCCAGGCCCTCGCGCTGGCGCAGCTCCAACTCCGAAAAGCGCGCACGCGCATCGAGCAGCGGCGCCTGGAACGCGCTGCGCGCCCGCTGCCACGCATCGGCGATCTCCGGCGGAAGCGTGCGCAGCGAAGCGGCCGGCGCCGGCTGGCCGTCCCGGCGCCTGCACAACCGGGCCCGCACGGCGGGCTCGGCTTGCCCGAAGCGGCGACACACCGCTGGCAGCACCTCGGCCGGCAGGCCCTGGACCACCAAGGCCGGTGCGGCGAAGCGACGGTCCCGCCCCAGCTCGGATTCCGCCAGCTGCAGGAAGAACGGCAACAGCGCGACGATCGCCGCGATGCACCACCATGTCTCGGCCGCCGAAGGCGATCGCAGCGCCCCGAGTCCCATCCGAGCGCCTCCCACGCGCCGGGCCTGCGCGGGCGGGACGACCCGGTCGATCGTGGAGGCCGGAGGCGGCATCGGCGGCTGGATTGGATGGAGCGCCGATCTTGCAAGAAGGACGCCCGCGGCCCGCCTATACTTTTCGGCCGACCTCCTGCCCCCGCGAACCAGCGCCGCATCCCATGCCTGCCGACCGTCTCGCCAAGCCGGCATCGCTGCTGGCTGCCATGCTGCCGTCGGCCGCGATGCTGCTGGCCGACCCTGCGCTCGCGCTCACCGTCCCGATCCCCGAAAAGGCGCTGCAGGCGCGCATCGGCGAGCAGTTCCCGCTGACTCGGCGCATGCCGCTGGGCATCGACGTCGAGCTGGCCAACCCGGTGGTGCGCCTGGCGGGGCAGGACGGACGCATCGGCCTGGCCTTGGACGCGGCTGTCGGCCTGCCCAACCAAGCCGCGCTGTCCGGGCGGGCCGACGTCTCGGGACTGGTGCGCTTCGACCCTGCCCAAGGCCGGTTCTTGCTGGACGACCCGCGGCTGGAAAGCTTGCAGGTGCCCGGCGTGCCGCCGTCCTACGCGGCCCTCGTCCAAGCCACGGTCAACGCCGCGGCCGCCAGCCTGCTGCGGTCGCTGCCGCTCTACACGTTGGGCACCGGCAGCTTCGCCGAGTCCTACGCCAAGCGGCACCTCAAGTCGGTGCGCGTGAAGGACGGCCGGCTGCTGCTCGACTTCGAGTGAGCCGGGGTGATCAGCGGTACTGCATGAAGCCCGCCAGCGGCGCGCCTCCATTGCGTCCCACCGCGGGAATCTCGCGCAACCGGTCCATCGCCTGGCCGAGCCGCAACGGATCGGGTGCAGTCCACAGGTGATTCTCGACCTGCCCGTGCGGAATGAAGAGCTGCGGGTGGTCGAAGGGCGCCCGCCGCAGCCGCACGCGCTCGTCGGTGAGCGACTTCAGGAACGCGACCATGCCGATGCGCTCCTCCAGGGCCAACTGCGGCACGCTCAAGGGCTCGATGTGCACGCCGTCCATGCCGGACAGCGGCGCCCAGTCGCCACCGCGGCTGTAGAAGTCGACGACGCTTTCCAGCGTCAGATAGCCACCGTTGCGGAAGTAGGGCGCGGTCAGCGCGATGTTGCGCAGGCCCGGCACCTTGACCGCGCCATCGACGGCGATCGTGCGGCCCGAGGGTTCCGTGGACATCCGCGTCACCGACAGCCACTTGTTCCAAGGGTCCCGGCCGCCCACGCCGATGTCCTCGCGCCACGGCCGAAGTCCGATGTTGTTGAAGCCGCGATCCAGGTCCTGGCCCTCGCGCTCGCGGGTCAGCCCCTTCGCCCGGATGCTGCCCACCGAGGCGTCGGTGAACTCGGCGCCCGCGTGGCAATTGATGCATCGCGCGCCGGCGCGTCGCGTCGTGCCGTCCGCCAGAAGGCGCGCCTGTTGGCCCAGGAAGACATCCAGCCCGATCAACGCTTCGTCCGGCAGCGTGCGGCGGCCCTCCCGCCAGCGGTCGTAGGGCGTGTCGTCCGATACCAGCGTCGCCTGGTACATCTGCAGCGCCAGGCCGAAGAAGAGCGTGAAGTTGTACTGCATCTGCGTGAACTCGTTGTCGGCCAACTCCTTGCCGGGCCGCGCCACGATGAGCGGCGTCTCGCGGTCGCCGTCTTGGACGACCTGCACGATCTGCGCGGACGCCCACCACTCAGGCCGGAAGGCGCGTTGGATCAACGAAACATAGTCGGTGTTCAGCCCGGGCTGCGACCCGCGCGACAGCGGTCCCAGGACCGAGTCCTCGCGATGCACCAGTTGCGACGCCAGTGGCCGCAGCGACGACATCTTCTTGCCGCGCGAGCGCAGCAGCTTGTTGGCCAAGTCGGGCGGCGTGCGCCCGTCGGCTGACATTTCCAGCGGATTGACGATCGGCGCCACGGACTGCGAGGCCAGGGACGAATCAACAAGCCGCGCTTGGAATTTCCGGAGTGCGCCGTCCGGCCCGGCCCGCATCACGTGCGCGTCCGTGTCGCGCTCGCCCCACTGGTTGACGCCGTTGAACGTGTTCTGCGCCGCGCCGTCCCAACCGTTGCGGTGGTTGAACACCGCGTTGATCACGCTGGGCGTGTGCCGCGGCTGCACCTGCCGCACGTTGAACCAGCCGGAGCGGAAGACGGGGTCCGGGGCCCGCAGCACGATCTCCTCCGGGACGCCGGGAATCGCGCGCAGGAAGGTCGTGTTGAACACGCCCTGCGATGCGACGACGTCGTTCGAGTCCCGCAGCGGCGGCGAGGTGCGGTCGTCCGCGTTCGACAGCACGCGCAGCGGAAACTGATCGGCGCGCAGATGGAAGTTCGCCCCGCGGGCGAGCACCGTGTCCGGCACCAGTCGTCCCTGCAGGTCCCGCCCGAGCGTCCCGGGGTTCATCTGGTTGATCGATCTGCTGTCGGCACCGGCAGCGAAGTGACAGGTGGCGCACGCGGTGCGGCCGTCGCTGCCCACCTGCATGTCCCAGAAGAGTGCCTTGCCGAGCTGGAGCGCAGCCTGGCGGTCCCGCACGAAATTGCCGAGGTTCGGCGGCTCGGGCGGCTTGACATCCTTGAGCGACGGAGGCGCTTGATTGAACGGCGCTGGCGCGCCGCTGAGGTCCAAGGACACCTGGCCGATGGCGAGTGCGGCCGCACTGGTCAACGCGATTGCGACGAGCCCGAAGGTCGCGCGACGACGGGTGCTGCTCATGGAAGTGCTCCTCAGCGCGCTCTGCGCAAGCGGCCACGCGCCATGCCCTGAGCGGACCTGGCGCCGCTTTAAGGCAAGCTTGGTGCCCGCCTTGGAGCCGCCGTACCGCGACGCATGCGCTGGCGCAGTATGCAACGCGCGTTGCCGTGCCGGTAGAGCCACGCCGCACGTAGTGTTGCGGTCAAACGCCAGAGGGCAACACGACTGTAAAGGTCGCTCCCTTGCCCCGCGGCCTTCGCTCGCGGCCGACACCGCTCCGCCATGCAACTCGACGAGTCGCCTGACCAGGGCCAGCCCGATGCCGCGTCATGGTCGATGCCCACGCCGTCATCGATCACGCGCACGACCACCTCGCCGGCGCCGGCGTCCGGGACACGGTCCCGATCGCGCGAATCGATCAGCGACGCCCAGCGCGCCAGGCCCGCGCCCTCCGTGAGTGATTCACGGGGGATGCCATAGAGCCACTCGAAGGCCGGGCTGGCGCACTTCCGCCGATCGGTCGCGACATCGTCGAAACGGGGGGACAATCATCGAACGGCGCGCGAACGGCGCGAACGGCAACGCAGGCACCCAGACCATGGAACGCATGAACCACCGCGCATCGCGTCGCAAGCTCGTCACCGCGCTCAGCGCCTTCGCCGCAGCGCTCGGCACCAGCGGGCCGGTGCGGGCCCGCCCCGAACTGGCCCAGCCCGAGGCCGCCGGCGGCGTGCGCGCCGCGCTGGAGGCGGGCGCCAATGCAGCCGTCGAGGCACTGGGCCGCACCGACGGCTTCCTGGGGAACCCACGCGTTCGCATCGCGCTGCCGCGTGGCTTGGAGCAGGTGTCGACCGCGTTCGCGTTGATGGGCCGCAAGCGCGACCTCGACGAACTGGTGACCGCGATGAACCGCGCAGCCGAGGCGGCCGTGCCGCAGGCGCGGACGCTGCTCGTGCAGGCGGTGCGCTCGATGAGCGTCGAGGACGCCGTCGGCCTGGTCCGCGGCGCCGACACGGCAGTGACCGAGTTCTTCGCGGCCAAGACGCGCGCACCGCTCGCCGAGCGCTTCCTGCCCGTCGTGGCGGCGACCACCGGCCGCATGGGCCTGGCGCGGCAGTACAACGCGCTGGCCAGCCAAGCGGCCGCCGTCGGGCTGCTCGGCCAGGACGACGCCAGCGTCGAGCGCTACGTCACGGCGCGCGCGCTCGACGGCATGTACCTGATGATCGGCGAAGAGGAGCGTCGCATCCGGCGCGACCCGGTCGGCACCGGTAGCGCCATCCTGCGGCGGGTGTTCGGGGGCGGCTGAGCGGTCCGCGGCCGTTCGGCAGCAGACCCGCACGACAGCCCCGTTACCGGCCCGGCACCTGGCCCTTGGCGGCCCAGGCCAGCGCGGCATACGACCGCGGCCCGTCCGGATCGCCGTCCACGTAGGCCGCCCGCACCGCATCGCGCAGCCGTGCCTTCTCGGCCGCGTCGAGCGTGGCGACCCAAACGGCCCGCGGCCCCTCGCGCCCCTCGAAGGGCGCCCAGAAATCGTCGAAGGACGCGAACTCCATCCGGATCGACAGCGTCGTCTCGGTGACATCGACGAGCCCGGCCTCGACCAAGGCCCGCGCGAGCTCGCCCGGACGCGTCATCGGGCGCGTGTACTGGCGCGCACGCCGCTCGTTGGCGGCTGGGAAGAGCGCTGCCGCCGTGTCCCAGAACAGCCGGTCCTGGACGAAACCGCCGCGCGCGTCCCAGACCGCCGCCCCGACCAAGCCGCCCGGACGGGTGACGCGCCGCATCTCGGCCAAGGCCGTGTTCGCGCTCGGCACGAAGTGCAGCACCAGCAGCGACAGCGCGCGATCGAAAGCACCCCCATCGTGTGGCAACGCGCACGCATCGCCGACCTGGAAAGCGATGCGTGGATCGCGGCTGCGGCTGTTGGCGTGGTCCACGTAGGGTCGGGCGAAATCCAATCCTTCGACGCGGCCTTGCCGCATGCGGGCCGCCACGGCGAACGCGAGGTGGCCCGTCCCGCACCCGACGTCGAGCACGCGCTCGCCGTCGGCCGTTCCGACGAAGTCCAGGAAGGGCTCGGCCAAGCGGCGGCTCCAGCGGCCCATCTGCAGTTCGTAGGCATCGCCGTCGGTCGCGTCGAAGGTCGAAGCAGGAGCGATCATGTGCCTCATCTCCTTTCGGCGGCGGATGGATCCGCATCGAGTGTCGCTGCCGTCGCGCCGGTCGTGCCCATCGCGCCTGTCGCACCCGTCGCGGTCGCCGTCGAGGTCCGGCCTTCCTGCCGCAAGGACACCAGCGCCAGGAAGGCGGCCACCCCCAGCCCGCCCGACAACCACAGCGCGCCCGCTCCCCAGCGCTGCAGGCAGATCCCGAAGAGCCACGGCGCCAGCGCCTGCGCGATGCGCGCCGGCACCATCAACCAGCCCTGGCGTTCACCATAGCCGTGCGGCCCGAACAGCGCCAGCGGCAGCGTGCCCTTGGCGATCGTCAAGATGCCGTTGCCCGCACCGTGCATCAGGGCGAAGGCGGCCGCCGCCGGCGCACCGACGATCAACAGCACTGCGCCGGCGGCAGGGTGCGCGAGCGTCGCCAGCCGCGCCGACAGCAGCGGATGCACGTGCCGCAGCACGCCGAACTCCAGCAGCCGCGCGGCCACCTGCGCAGGGCCGATGAGCGCGCCAGCGGCGACGGCCGCGGCGAGCGTCGCGCCCGTGCCCTGGAGCAGCGTGAGCAGGTGCGCGGCCATCGCGGTGCTGGTGAACCAGGTCGCCGCGAACACGAAGGCCAGCACGGCGGCGGTACGACGAGGCGGCGTGCCGACCAACGCATCGGCCTTGTCGGCCGCGCCAGCGAAAGCGCCCGCGCCTGCGCTCGAGTCCGCCCTGACGGGCGACAACATCGACGGCCTGGCGCCGATCCGCGGCAGCGACCCGTTCAGCGGCAGGCCCAACACCAGGTGCAGCGCCGCCCAGCCGAAGCAGGCGCCTCGCCAGCCGAACTGCGCGTCCATCAGCGTCGACAACGGCCAGCCGATGGTGCTCGCGAAACCCGCGATCAGCGTGATGCCGGTGATGAGGCTGCGCGAATCCCGCCCATGCAGCCGCACCAGCGCAGCGAACGCGGCTTCGTAGAGGCCGCTGCCCATGGCGGCCCCCAGCACCGCCCATGCGACGAAGAGCGCCGGCACGCTTTGCGCGCTTCCGAGCAGCGCCAACCCGGCCGCGAAGAGCAGGCTGGTGCCCGTCAGCACGGGGCGCCCGCCCCAGCGGTCGATGGCCCGTCCGGCGGCAGGGCCGCTCAGCGCAGACACGATCAGCGCCGTCGAGAAAGCCGCGAACACCGTGGGCGGCGCCACGCCGAGGTCGCGTGCCATCGGTACGGCAAGCACCGCCGGCAGGTAGTAGGACGACCCCCATGCGAGAGTCTGCGCCGTGCCGAGCGCGGCGACCGTCCGGACGCGGCCGATGCCGTGGCGTGTCATGCGCCGAGCTTGGACGACTGGCTCGTCGCTGGCTTTGTCGGCGACATGCTGCCACCCGTAGCACGGACCTTTCCGTGATGGCAAGCACAAGCCCATCCATTCGGTCCCGTTTGGAGCACACTCGTAGAAGGCGCATGTCCGTGGGTATTCCGACGTCCTCGGACGCGGCTCGACCGGTCTTTCGGTCCTCTCCACGAGGAGTCACGCATGAAACTTCGCATCCTGGTCGTCGCGCCTGCGGCGGCGTTGCTGCTGGCCGGCTGCATGCATCGAGGCGGTGGAATGGGCGGGGCGGGCATGGGTCCGGGTCCGGCCGGCGGCATGGGCACGGGTGGCGACATGGCCCAGATGTGCTCGATGTACCGGCAAATGGGCGCCAGCAATTCGCCTGCGGAGCGGCGGGCCGCGATGGAAGCGCAGATGCGCTCGATGCATGGGGGCACCCTCGACCCGCAACAGATGCAAGCGCGCATCGAGATGATGGAGCGGCAATGCGCGCAGTTGCCTGCCAACCGGTGAGCAGTCACCAACCCACTCAAGCCTGGGGCCTCTCTCGTGCCGACAGATGGCTTGCGGTCCGCCGCGCCGGTCCGTTCGATGTGACGCGGCCGGCTCACTTCCCGATGCAGAACCGCCCGAAGATCTCTCCCAGCAAATCATCCGCCGAGAACGCCCCCGTGATCCTGTCCAGCGCCCGCTGACCCAGCCGCAGCTCTTCCGCGAAGAGTTCCAACCCCGGCACCGTTTCCTGCAGCAACGCGTCCGCAGTCGCCAAGTGCTGCGACGCCTCCCGCAGCGCTGCCAGGTGTCGTTCGCGCGCCAGCACCGCCCCTTCGCCCGCGCCTTCCCACCCCGCGATCTGCAGCAGCCGCGCGCGCAGCAGCTCGATGCCGTCGCCCGTCTTCGCGCTCAGCCACACCACCCCGTCGGCATCCACCCGCGGCGCCTCGCCCGTCAGGTCCACCTTGTTCACCACCCGCACCACCGGCACGCCGCGCGGCAGGCGCTGCACCAGTTGCGCGTCGATCGAACCCGCGGCGCCGAAGCTCGGCGCCACCAGTTCGTCCATCCTCACCTGGTCGTCCGCATCCTCGCCATCGATCGCCGCCTCCAGCCGCAGCACCACGTCGGCCTTGCCCACCGCGTCCCAGGTGCGCTCGATGCCGATGCGCTCGACCTCGTCACCCGCCTCGCGCAGGCCCGCCGTGTCGATCACGTTCAGCGGGATGCCCTCGATCTGGATCCGCTCGACCACGCGGTCGCGCGTGGTGCCGGCAATGGGCGTGACGATCGCCACGTCGCTGCCGGCCAGCGCATTCAGGAGGCTCGACTTGCCCACGTTGGGCTCGCCCACCAGCACCACCGACAGCCCCTCGCGCAGCAAAGCGCCCTGGCGTGCGCTGGACAGCAGCGCGTCCAGTTGCGATCGCACCCGCGCCAGGCGCCCGTAGGCATCGGCCTGCTTGAGAAAGTCGATCTCTTCCTCGGGGAAGTCGAGCGTCGCCTCGGTGAGCATGCGCAGCTCGATCAACGTGTCGACCAGCGCGCGCACCCGCCGCGAGAAGTCGCCTTCCAGTGACCGCGCGGCACCACGGGCCGCCGCCTCGGTGCTCGCGTCGATCAAGTCGGCCACGGCTTCGGCCTGCGCCAAGTCCAGCTTGTCGTTCAGGAAGGCGCGCTCGGTGAACTCGCCCGGCGCAGCGATGCGTACGCCCAGTGGCACCCCCACCTCCAGCACGCGCGCCAGCAGCAGCCGCATGACCACGGGCCCGCCATGGCCATGCAGCTCCAGCACGTCCTCGCCGGTGTAGGAGTGCGGTGCCGGAAACCACAGCACCAGGCCCCGGTCGATCGGCTTGCCGTCGGCGGCGGGAAAGGCGGTCAGCGTCGCCAGGCGCGCAGCGGGCGTGCGGCCCAGCAGCGCCTGCACCAGGGGCGCGAGACCGAGGCCCGATACTCGAACCACGCCGATGCCGCCCCTTCCGGGCGGCGTGGCGATGGCGACGATCGGGGAAGCATCGTTCATTCAGGGAACTCTCGAGTGCACCGGCAGCATGGTCCGCGCGTTGGAGGGAAAGGGGTGCGGCGGATCGGCCGCGCCCGGATCGACCGATTCTATCGACGCGATGAGTCCTGCTGCCCGCCCGTCCGGCCCGCCCCGCCGATCGCGGCAAACGCCACGTTCGACGCTTCAGGCGTTGTGCGGGCGGGGCAGGCGGCTCACACTCGCCCCACAGCGAGGTGGTGCGGCCCGGACCGACGCCACCCACGATGAAGGCAAGCCCAGGACGTTCAACCAAGACCCCGAGGAGGCGCGCCGCTCTCGGCGACGCGCACGCCCCTTGAACACGCATGACCTCGACTGGTGGCGCGCGGCGGTGATCTACCAGATCTACCCGCGCAGCTTCTTCGACAGCAACGGCGACGGCATCGGCGACCTGCCGGGCATCACCGCACGGCTGGACCATGTCGCGCGGTTGGGCGTGGACGCGATCTGGGTGTCGCCTTTCTTCCCGTCGCCGCACGCCGACTTCGGCTACGACGTGTCGGACCATTGCGATGTCGACCCGATCTTCGGCACGCTGGACGACTTCGACCGCATGCTGCACACGGCCCATTCGCTGGGCTTGAAGGTGCTGATCGACCAGGTCTGGGGCCACACCTCCAACGAGCACCCGTGGTTCGTCGCGTCGCGCGCGGCGCGCACCGGGGACCATGCCGATTGGTACGTGTGGGCCGACCCCACGCCCGACGGCACCGCGCCCAACAACTGGTTGAGCGTGTTCGGCGGTTCGGCCTGGACCTGGGAGCCGCGCCGGCGCCAGTACTACCTGCACCACTTCCTGTCCAACCAGCCCAAGCTGAACCTGCGCAACCCGCAAGTGCGCCAGGCGCTGCTGGATTCCGGCCGCTTCTGGCTGGACCGCGGCGTGGACGGCTTCCGCCTGGACGCCATCGACTTCTACGTCCACGACGAGCAGTTGCGCAGCAACCCGCCGGCGCTGGGCACCAGCACCTCGGGGCCGCCGCTCAAGCCTTTCGGCATGCAGCGCCACCTCTACGACATGATGGGCGACGCCTCGGGGTTCCTGCGCGAGATCCGGGCGCTCACCGACCGCTACCCCGGCACCGCCACGCTGGGCGAGGTCTCCAGCCAGGCAGGCGCCTTCGCGCGCATCGCGGCCTACACCGGCTGCGGCGGCCAGCTGCACATGGCCTACACGCTGGGCCTGATGAAGGCCGAGCTGGGCGCACGCACCTTCTACGACGTCTTCGCCGAACGGGCCGCCAGCATCGCCAAGGGCTGTGCCGGCATTGCGCCGGAAACCCGGGGCGTCGCGTGCTGGGCGTTCAACAACCACGACGTGCAGCGCGCCGTGTCGCGTTGGCGCGGCGAGGACAACGCCGCGTTCGAGCGGCTCCTGATGGCGCTGCTGCTGTCGCTGGAAGGCAGCGTCTGCCTGTACCAGGGCGAGGAGCTGGGCCTGCCCGAGGCGCGCCTGCCGCTCGAAGCCTTGCGCGATCCCTTCGGCATCGCCTACGCCCCCGAGTTCAACGGCCGGGACGGCAGCCGCACGCCGATGCCCTGGGCGGCCGGCGCGCCGGCCGCCGGCTTCACCACGGCGGCCGCGCCTTGGCTTCCGGTGCCGGGTCCGCATCACGCGCGCGCCGTGGACCAGGCCGAGGCCGACCCCGATTCGTTGTTGAACGCCTACCGACGCTTCCTGGCCTGGCGCCGCGCGCAGCCCGACCTGCTCGGCCAGCCGCTGGTGCCGCTGCAGGCCCCCGAGCCGGTGCTGGCCTTCACGCGGGGCCGCACGCTTTGCCTGTTCAATCTCGGCGACCGCCCCTTCCTGGTGCGTGCGGACGCCGAACCGTTGCAAGGACACGGCTTCGAGGCGCTGTCGCGCGAAGGCTGGGTTTCGCTGCCGCCGCACGGCGTGGCCTTCGGGCGGCTCGCGCAGGCCGTCCAGCAGCCGGGGCTGCAGGTTCGGGAATCCTCGCCCTGACGAAAGGCGGCCGCGCTGCCACAATCGACGTTGCACGTGGGAGCGGCCGGGAAGTTCGGCCCTCGTCGATACCCCGGCGGACAGTCGGCGGGACGCCTTCAGCCTGGGCTGGCGGCATACCCACCAGGTGGCATTCCGTCCGGCGACACCTAGAAAAAGCGCCCGCTACCCGCTGTGCATTCCGTCCGCGCCCGCCGGCGGCTTTCGTTCGTGACGTCTCTCACGTCGACAAAATTTACAAAGGCCACGTGGCACGCTGCATGTTGGTGCATTCCTGGCACGCAATCCCCTGTTTTTCATAGGGATTTAGAGGGCTGGCCCGACGTTTGCCTAAGGCGGCGTTTTTTCCCACGCCGAAAGGGCATCATGAAACTCAAGTTCGTCCTCGCGGGCCTCGCGCTCGCCGCCGCCAGCGCCACTCAAGCGGCCAACTTCTCCTACGTCGGCAACCTGAGCAACCCCAACGAGGTCCTGCGCTTCGACTTCACCCTGACGGGCGCCTCCGACGTCACGCTGCGCAGCTACTCGTACGCCGGCGGCGTCAACGCCGCGGGCCAGACCATCGCGCGCGGGGGCTTCGACCCGATCCTGAGCGTCTACAACACCCTCACCGGCCTGCGACTGGACCAGAACGACGACGCCTCCAGCGACTCCGGCGTGCCGGCCGACGTCGACGGATTGCGCTACGACGTGTTCCTGGAACTCGAAGACCTCGGCCCCGGCAGCTACACCGCGCTGCTGTCGCAGTTCGACAACTTCCCGGGCACGGAACTGAGCGACCCCTTCGATGGCGTCAGCGATCGCTACACCGACTTCCGCAACACCCGCGGCGAGATCCGCACCTCCGCCTGGGCCTTCGACGTGCTGGGCGTGAACAACGCGACCTGCGCGCCCAACTGCAATCCCGATGGCGGCGGCAACAACGGCGGCGGCAGCGGCACCGTGCCGGTGCCCGGCTCGGCCCTGCTGGTGCTGCTCGGCGGCATGCTCCTCGGTCTCAGCCGGATCACCGGCAAGCGCTGAAGACGCGCGCCGGGTTCAGCCACGCGCCGCCATTGCCCGCTGCGGCAGTCGTTCGGCGTGTGGCGCCTCGGCCGATTGGGCCGGCAGCCGCACGCCGGACAATCCCTCGTACAGCTCGGCATAACGCCGCGCGCTTGCGGTCCAACCGAAGTCGCGGCGCATGCCATTGCGCTGCAGCCGCCGCCAGGTGGCCGGCTGGTGCCAGGCGTCGATCGCGCGCTGTACCGCGCCCACCAGCGAGTCCACGTCCAGCGTCTCGAAGGAAAAGCCCGTGGCCGTGCCGTCGGCCAGCGTGGCCTGGGTGCAATCGACCACCGTGTCCCGCAGGCCCCCGGTGGCGCGCACCACGGGCGGCGTGCCGTAGCGCTGGGCGAACATCTGGTTGAGCCCGCAGGGCTCGAAGCGCGAGGGCATCAGGAACGCGTCGGCGCCCGCTTCGATCCGGTGCGCCAGTGCCTCCGAGAAGCCCACGTGCGCGTGGATGGCGCCGGTGTGCGCGCGGTCCACCTCACGCAAGGCCGCTTCCAGCGCCGGCGTGCCCATGCCCAGGATCACCAGCTGGCAGGGCAGCGCAGCCAGGCGCGGGGCGGCCTCGATCACCACGTCGATGCCCTTTTGCTCGGTGAGGCGGCTGACCAGGCCGAACAGCGGCATCTCGGGATCCTGCGGCAGCCCGGCCCAGGCTTGCACCGCCGCCTTGTTGGCCGCCTTGCGCTCCAGCGACGCGACGTCGTAGCGCGCGGCCACGTGCGGGTCGGTGGCCGGGTCCCAAAGCGCCGTGTCGATGCCGTTGCGGATGCCGTGCAGCACGCCGCGGCGCGCCGCCAGCAGGCCCGACAAGCCGCAGCCCAGCGGCTCGTGCTGGATCTCCTCGGCGTAGGACGCGCTGACCGTGACGATCGTGTCGGAAAAGAAGAGGCCCGCCTTCAGGAAAGACAGCTTGCCCCAGAACTCGGCCCCGTCGGTGCCGCGCGCGTCGGGCGCCAGGCCCAGCGGGTCGGCCTCGGCCGCGTCGAAGAGGCCCTGGAAGGCCATGTTGTGCACCGCGACCAGCGTATGCGCGCGCGGGCCTTCGGCCTCCTGCAGGTACGCGGGCGCCAGCGCCGCATGCCAGTCGTTGCAGTGGAGCACGTGCGGGCGCCAGGCCAGGGGACTCGCCGCGCTGGCCAGCAATGCCGCCACGTGGGACAGCAGGCCGAAGCGGCGCGCGTTGTCCGGCCAGTCCACCCGGGCGTCGTCCTGGTAGGGTCCGCCGTCGCGGTCGTAGAGCGACGGGCAATCGATCAGGAGCGCCGGCACGCCCGAGGGCAGCGTCGCTTCGAGCAGGCGCGCGGCGGGCAACTCGGCACGGCCGGGCAGGGCGGTCAACACCCGCGCCTCGCACGCGTGCGAAAGCACTTGCCGGTACGCCGGCATTAGCACCCGCACGTCTACGCCCAGGCGCGCGAGCGCGGCCGGCAGGTCGGCGCTGACATCGCCCAAGCCTCCGGTCTTGATCCAAGGCGCGCACTCGGGCGTGGCGAAAAGCACGCGCGGACGCGCGTCGTCGGTGGACAGCAGATCGTGCAGCGTGGAGCGTGCGAGCAGCGTGGCGGGCATGTGAGGCGGGCTTCCTTTGGGGTCGATCATGGGAGCCGCTCTCTTGAGAAGCGGCCCCGAGGCGGCCCCCGCGGCCCGACCGGACGGTTCCCCTCACCCGTCCTCCTGCGGCACCAGGAGCGCGAACGGAGCGGTGGCAAATGCCGTGCCCGCCAAAATCGTGCTTTCTGCCCCCAAACGGTGCACTTTGCCCGTCAGCGAATCGCGCCATGCCCGTGCGCCGGGCAGCGCAACGTGCGTGTCACCCCACGCCGCACCAATGACGCCCGCTTGCGGGCCACCGGCCAGCTTCAACAGCAAGCGCGGCAGCAACACGACCACGCAGCGGCCCTCCAGTTCGCGCGCGTAGGCCACGACATGCTCGGCCCGCTCGCCCTGCACGTCCAACGGCCGATAACTGCCGCGGGCGAAGAGGTCCGGGTCGCGCGACCGAAGCGCCAACAGGCGCCGCGTCAGCAGCATCTTGATGCGGCCGTCGGCGGGCTCGGCCAGCAGTGCGGCCACCGCATCCGAGCGATCCACGCCGTCCTCGGGGAACTCGGCCTCCAGCACGCGCAGCATCCGCTCGCGCTGGGCGTAATCCACCGGGCGCCGGTTGTCGGGATCCACCAGCGACAGGTTCCAGAGCTCGCAGCCCTGGTAGACGTCCGGCACGCCGGGCGCGGTGAACTTGGCCAGCACCTGCGCCAAGGCGTTGTACGTGCCGAAGCGCTCGACGATCCGCTGCTCGGGCAGGAAGACGTCGAGGAACGCGTTGCCCTCGGGGCCCGCCAGCACCCCGTCGATGAATCCGGCCAGGGCCTGCTCGTAGGCCTCGTTCGGGTTGACCCAACTGGTGTGGCGCTTGGCCTCGCGCGCCGCCTTGAGCATGTAGGCCTGGATGCGCTCGCGCAGCGCCGACAGCGCCTGCGCGTCCACCTCGCCGAAGGGCCACGCGCCCAGCAGCGTCTGGTAGAGCAGGTACTCGTCATTGGCAGACGGGGCGGGAACGCCATCGACGACGGCCTTGTGCGCGGCATTCAGCCGGCTCCAGACGCGCAGCATCAGCCGCCATCGCGCCGGCATCTCAGACAGCACGTCGATGCGCACCCGCAGGTCCTCGCCGCGCTTGGTGTCGTGCGTGGACGTGCCCGACATCGAGTGCGGCCAGTCGCGCGCCCGCGCCAGCATCGCGTCGTGGAAGGCCTGCGGCGGCAGGCCGAACACGCGCGGGTCGCCACCCACCTCGTTGAGCGACACCAGCCGGTTGAAGCGGTAGAAGCTCGTGTCCTCCATCGCCTTGGCGGTGACCGGCGCGGTGAACTGCTGGAAGCGCCCGACGAAGGCGCGCAGCTGCGGCGCATCGGGCGGCGCCCCCGGCGCATCCGCGACCACCGGGTCCGCCGCGCGCGTCAGCAGCACCTCGCGCACGAAGTCCAGCAGGCTCGCATCCAGGTTGCGGTTGCGGCGCTTGGCGGTCTGCACGGCCAGGTCGACATGCTGGCGGTCCAGCTCCGTGACGCGCCCGGGCACGATGTAGGTGCGGTACACCGGAAAGGCCGCCACGACTTCCGACAGCGCCGCGCGCAGGCTGTTCAGCGTGAAGTCACGGGTGCGCCGGTCCGATCGCGCGATGCGGTGCAGCGTGTTGGACAGCACCGTGAACTCGCTGGACAGCGAGGTCGCCTGGATCAGCTTCTTGGCCTCGTAGAGGATCTCGTCGTAGTCGGCGGCCGCGCCCGTGAAGGCCGCGTAGATGCGGTCGAAGCGGCCCTGCGCCGCCGGGTCCACGAAGAGCCCGTTCACGAGGTTCATGAACCGATAGCCGGTCTCGCCGTGCACCGGCCAGGCGGGCGGCATCGGCTCGTCCTCCGCCAGGATTTTCTCGATCAGCAGGTAGAGCGGCTTGCCGGCGGCCTCGCCCGCCAGCGACCAGCCCGGGCCGCCGGCGCGGCGCTGCAGCCGCTCGAAATAGGCGCCCGGATCGTACAGGCCGTCCGGATGGTCGATGCGCAGTGCCTGCACCCGGCCCTCGTCCAGCAGCCTGAACACCAGCCGGTGCGCGTCTTCGAACACCGCCTCCGACTCCATCCGCAGCGCGGCCAGGTCGTTGATGTCGAAGAAGCGCCGGTAGTTGATGTCGTCCGACGCCACCCGCCAGTGGGCCAGCCGGAAGGCCTGCGCCTCGAGCAGCGCGTGCAGCCGCTCGCGGCCGGGCTCGTCGGCCAGCGCGGCGACGGCCGCATCGACCGCCTCGCGCACGCCCGGGGCGCGCGCGCACAACTTGGCCAGGCGCCGCTTGTGGATCGCCGCGTCGCGCGCGCGCTCGGCCACCTTGTCCGGCGCCGTCTCGTCGCGCGCGGGCAGGTGACCGAAAGCCGACACCAGGCTCGCCAGCTCGGAGACCTCGGGCGCGTCTGCGCCGACGGTGGCGGGCAGCCGCTCGACCGCGTCGCGCAGCACCGCGGGGTATTCGCGCGGGTCGATGGGGAAGCGGTGCTCCCAGTACTGCACCGACAGCGTGCCGGCCTGCGCGTCTAGGACGGGCTTCAGTTCGCCGCGCTCCAGCACCGCGCCGTACTGCTCGCCCAGCACCGGCACCAGCACCTTGCCGCGCAGCAACGTGCTGACGTGCTCCCAGTCGATGTCGAAGTAGCCCGCGTGGCGCGAGGCGCGGCCGTGCTCCAGCACGTCCAGCCACCAGCCGTTGTCCGAGCCCAGCACGCCCATGTGGTTGGGCACGATGTCCAGCAGCTGGCCGATGCCGTGCGCGGCCAGCGCGTCGGTCATCGCGTCGTACTGCGCCTCGTCGCCGATCTCGGGATTGAGCGCGTTGTGGTCGATGATGTCGTAGCCGTGCGTGCTGCCGGCGCGCGCCTTCAAGTACGGCGAGGCGTACAGGTGGCTCGCGCCGAGCGCCGCCAGGTACGGCACGATCCGCTGCGCGTCTTCGAAGCGGAATCCCGCATGGAACTGCACGCGGTAGGTCGCGCGCGGCACGATCGCGTCGCGCCGCGGCCCGCTGGCGGCGCGGGCCGCTTCCGCGTCCTCCACCGACGCGCCGTGCGCCACCCGCGGCGCCATGCCGCGCTCGCGCACCAGCGCCGCCAGCAACGCGCGAAGGCGCGCGTCGTCCTCCCATTGCTCCAACGGCACGGGCAGCTTGCGGCGCCAGTTCGGGTACACCGCTTCGGTGGTGCCGGGCAGGTTGACCTGCTCCAGCTGGCCGAAGGCGTCCTCCATCTGGAACACCAGCAGCGACGACGGCGTGCGCGCCAGGTACGCGTGCACCGCCGCCACGAAGTCCGCCTCCGGCTCGGGCAACGACAGCGGGTCCAGCGTCACGCCAGGCGGCAGGAGGCGTTCGCGCTCCAGCGCCAGCAGCAGCTGCGCGCGATCCTGCGAGCGGCCCAGGATCGTGCGGGCACGGATCTCGTCGCCAGGAAAAAGATCCAGCGCGTGACGCGCCTCGATGTCGGCGCCGCGCCAGAAGCCGCGCAGGGTGGGCAGGTCGTGCGTGCTGACCGCGGCCAGCGCGCGTGGCTCCACCGCCTGCGGCGCGCGGAATGCGCCGTCGTGCCCGCGCTCGAACCACAGCGGGCGGTAGTGCAGCATCGCGTGCTCGGCCATGGCTTGCGTCATGGCCGGCGCCACGGTGCCCAGGTCCTCGCCCACGATCACGCACCGCTGGCGAACGCTCTCCAGCGCGACGATGCCGGCCAGGTCCGACAGCGGGTAATGGACATAGGTGCCGTGCTCCGGCTGCGCCTGGGGCGGCACCCAGAACAGCCGCATCAGCCCCATCGCGTGGTCGATGCGCAAGGCGCCTGCATGGCGCATGTTGGCGCGCAACGCCTCGACGAAGGGCGCGTAGCGCTCGGCGCGCAGCGCCGACGGCACCCACGGCGGCAAGCCCCAGTCCTGGCCGCGCGGGTTGAATTCGTCCGGCGGGGCACCCACGCGCGCGCCCAGGGCGAACAGCGACTCGCGGCCCCAGGTGTCCGAGCCGCCCGAGTTCACGCCCACCGCCAGATCGCGGTACAGACCGATCGGCATGCCCAGCGCACGTGCGCGCTGCGCAGCGGCTTCGAGCTGACGCTCGGCGTGCCACTGCAGCCAGGCGAAAAAGCCCACCCGCTCGGCCTCGTCGCGCTCGAAAGCGCGCGCCGCGTCGCCTGCGGGATCGCGCAGCGGTCGCGGCCACGCGGGCCAGCCCCAGACCGTCGGGTCGTCCGCGTGCAGCGCGGCCTGGATCGCCTCGAACAGCGCGTGCCGGCGCAGCGGTTCGCCGGCCTCGCGGCGAAAGCCCTCGAAGGCGCGCGCATGCGCGGTGCCCTGGCCCGCATGCCGCGACAGGAAGTGCTGCCACAGCAAGCCCAGCACCTCGTGCTTGGCCGCCGACACGCCGGCATAGTCGACCAGCTCGCGCGCGCGCAGTGCCTCCAGCCGCGCCCGGAACGCGGGCGATTCGACCAGTGCGCGGGCCGCGTCGCACTCGGCGTACTCGGGCAGCGCCTCGACGTCCAGGTACAACGGATTGAGGCGCGAGCGGCTCGACGGGCTGTACGGACTGGCCGCCTCGGCGTCGTGCGGGAACAGCGCGTGCAGCGGGTTCAGCCCCACCAGCCCCGCGCCGGCCGCGGCCGAGACCTCCACCACGCGGGCGAGGTCGCCGAAGTCCCCGATGCCCCAGTTGCCCGCGCTGCGCAGCGCATAGAGCTGCAGGGCCGGCCCCCAGGTCCGCAGCCCCGGTGCGGCGTCGTCCGGGGCGAAGCAGCGCGTCGGGCAGGCGATCAGGCGCGTGGCCGCCTGCGCCTGCGAACCCGCCTGCGCCTCCACGCGCAGCTCGTGGTACCCCAGCGGCACCTCGTCCAGCGTCAGCGCGCGACGCACCCGCATGCCGCGCAGGCCCGCACCGCCCGCGTCGACATCGGGGCCGGCAGGCGCGCGATGCTCGACCACCGCCAGCGTGTCGACGACGCATTGGCCGCGACGCTGCCGTCCATCTTCCAGCACCAGCCGCCACGACAGCCGCGCCGACCCGTCGGCGTCGAGCACCACGGGCACCGTGACGCGGCCCTCGGCATCCGGGCGCAGCACCAGCACCGGCGGCAGCATCGCCGCCCACGCCGCATCCTCGAGCGCCTGCAGCCGCGCGCGCGCGTCGGCATCGTCGGCGGGGGCCTGGCCGTGCGCGGCCAGGAAGGCGAGCAGCGTGGACTCGGGCGCCTCGTGCCGCACGCCCCAGATGTCGTCGTACGCGGTGTCGATGCCGAGCGCGCGGCACAGCGCGTCGAGCAGTGATCGGTCGGTCATGTTCGGTCGGTCGGGTTCGGCCTTCGGTCGCCGTCGCGACGCGATCGGCGTGCCGGGCGGGGTGCCGCGCGGCGCGCCCGTGGGTGCTTCAGCGCAGCATCTCCAGCCGCTCCACTTCGACCTCGACGGTGCGGCGGATCAGCTTGCGGTCCACCTCGCCGTGCAGCCGCACGCGCGCATTCATCGTCGGCTTCTTGTTCGGCCACTTGTCGTCGTCGATCTCCACGACGACCGTGCCGCTGGCATCGCGGAACTCGTAGGTGTCGGCGCCGAGCTTGCGGACCACCGTGCCTTCCAGGGTGACCTCGGTGTCTTCCTTGGCCTGCATGGCCTGGGCCGCGGTCATGGCGACGGCCGCGGACGATGCGGCCGCCCCGGTCGATGGCGAGCCGGCCACCGCGGGGGGCGCGCCCGACGTGGAGGCGGCGGGCCCGGTCGAGGCGGGTTGGGCCAACACCGGCGAGATGGCGGCCAGGGCGATGAGGGCGGCAGCGAGTTTCATGGAGGTTCCCGACGTTCGGAGGAAACTCACCCTTAGCAAGCGACGTTCCCCGGCTCCAGCCACCACGACACCGTCCAGGGCGGCAGGTCGTGCCGCGCCTCACCGCCGGCATCGCTCGGCGCATCTCCCAGCGCATCTCCCAGTGCATCTCCCGGCGCATTCGGCACCGGTGCCGTGCGCCACAGCAGGCGCATGGACGGCCCTTCGCCGGACGGCGTTCCGGCGCCCGCCAGCGGCGCGTCCCCCAGGTTCGCCAGCAGCGTCAGCACCGACCCGTCGCCCAGCGTCCAGCGCACCTCCAGCCCGCGCGCCCCCATCCTGCGGTGGCGTGCCGCGCCGCCCGGTGCCCCGGCCAGCCGCGGCACGATCTCGGCATGGCGCAGCGCGAGCAGCTCGCGGTAGAGCGCCAGCATGCGCGCATGCGCCGGCGCCGATCGGCTCGCCCAGTCCAGCCGGCTCGCCTCGAACGTGGCGGCGGCATTGGGATCGGGGATCGTCGCGGCCAAGGCGGGGTCGGAAAAGCGCTCGAAGCGCGCGAATTCGCCGCGGCGGCCTTGCGTCACCGCGCGGCCCAGGTCGCCTTCGAAGTCGCAGAAGTAGAGGAACGGCGTGGCGGCGGCGAACTCCTCGCCCATGAACAGCAGCGGCGGCTGCGGCGACAGCAGGTGGATGGCGGTGACGGCCTGCAGCGCCGGCAGCGGCGCGAGCGCCGCCAATCGTTCGCCGAAGGCGCGGTTGCCGACCTGGTCGTGATTCTGCGCGAAGGCCACGAAGGCGCCCGGCGGCAAGTGCCGGCTGGGCTCGCCGCGGCGCTCGCCGTGGCGGTAGGGCGAGGGGTCGTCCTGGTAGGCGAAGCCTTCGGCCAGGCACCGTCCCAGCGTGGCCACCGGGTCGGCCGCGTAGTCCAGGTAGTAGCCGTCGGTTTCCCCGGTGGCGACCACGTGGTAGGCGTGGTGGATGTCGTCGTTCCACTGCGCCGTGTAGTGGCGCGGGCGGCCGTCGTCGGCACGCGTCAGGAATCGGGCGCCGTTGTCGTCGTTCTCCAGCACCAGGTGCACGTGGCGCGTGCGGCCCGGCCCGGCGGCGACTGCCTCGGCCAGTTCTTCCAGCAAGTGCTTGCTCGATGCGTCGCGGATCGCGTGCACCGCGTCCAGGCGCAGGCCGTCGACGTGGAACTCCTCGATCCAGTACAGCGCGTTCTCGATCGCGAAGCGCCGCGCCCAGGTGCCGTCGGCGCCGTCGTAGTTGATCGCCGCGCCCCAGGGCGTGCGGTAGCGGTCGGTGAAGAAGGGTGGCGCGTACGCCCCCAGGTAATTCCCGTCCGGGCCGAAGTGGTTGTAGACCACGTCCAGCATCAGCATGAGCCCGCGCGCATGCGCCGCGGCCACCAGGCGCTTGAGATCCTCCGGCGTGCCGTACGCCGACTCGGGCGCATACCAGAGCACGCCGTCATAGCCCCAGCCGCGCGCGCCGCCGAACTCGGCCACCGGCATCAGCTGCACCACGGTCACGCCCAGCGCCGCCAGCTCGTCCAGCCGGTCGATCACCGCGGCGAACGTGCCCTGCGGCGTGAAGGTGCCTACGTGCAGCTCGTACACCACCGCCTCTTCCCAGGGCCGCCCGCGCCAGCCGTCGTCGGGCCAGTTGAAGGCCCGCGGGTCGACCACTTCGCTGGCCGCGTGCACGTCCTGCGGATTGCGGCGCGAGGCGGGATCCGGCACCGCCAGCCCGCCCTCCAGCCGGAAGCGGTAGCGCTGGCCGGCGCGCGCATGCGGCACCACCCGCTCGAAGAAGCCGTCGGCCAAGCGCTGCATCGGCAGCGCCTGCCCGGAGCCGGCTTGCCCGGTGTCGCCCTCCAGCACGAGCTCCACCGCGCTCGGCCCGGGCGCCCACAGCCGGAAGCGCACGCCGCCCTCGTCCAGCAGCGTCGCGCCGAAGGGCATCTCGTGCCGTCGCTTCAATGGTGCCTCCGGTGCCGCAGCAGCACCACTGATCGGCCGGCCAGCGGATAGCGCGCTCCCCGCGGGAAGGATTCCGTGGGCGGGTCGCCGTCGGGATGGGCGGTGTCGAGCAGCGCGGTCCAATGCTCGTCGGCGACTCCCGGAAGCGCGAACGGCACCTCGTCGTGGTGCGCGTTGAGCAGCAGCACCAGGTCGTCGTCGAAGATCGGCTCGCCGCGTTCGTCGCGCTCGGCCAGCCCGTGGCCGGACAGGTACACGCCCAGGCAACGCGCGAAGTTGTCGTTCCACTCCTCGTCGTTCATCTCGCGGCCCTCCGGGTTCAGCCACGCAATGTCCTTGAAGCCCTCGGTGCCCTCGACATGCACCGCGCGCCCGCGGAAGAAGGTGCGCCGGCGGAACAGCGGATGCCGGTGCCGCAACGCCGCGATGCGCCGCGTGAAGCGCAGCAGCCGCTCGTCGTCGGCATCCAGCGACCAGTCCAGCCAGGAGATCTCGTTGTCCTGGCAATAGGCGTTGTTGTTGCCGCCTTGCGTGCGGCCCATCTCGTCGCCGGCCACCAGCATCGGCAGCCCCTGGGAGAAGAAGAGCGTGGCCAGCAGGTTGCGCTTTTGCCGCTCGCGCAGCGCGCGCACGTCCGGATCGTCGGTGGGGCCTTCGACGCCGCAGTTCCAGCTGCGGTTGTGGCTGTCGCCGTCGCGGTTGCCTTCGCCGTTGGCCTCGTTGTGCTTGTCGTTGTAGGAGACCAGGTCGTGCAGCGTGAAGCCGTCGTGCGCGGTGATGAAGTTCACGCTGGCCGTGGGCCCGCGTCCGTCGTGCTGGTACAGGTCGCTGGAGCCCGACAGCCGCGAGGCCACCTCGGCAATCACGCCACCCTCGCCCTTCCAGTAGGAACGCATCACGTCGCGGTACTTGCCGTTCCACTCCGACCAGCCCGGCGGGAAGGCGCCCACCTGGTAGCCGCCCTCGCCCACGTCCCAGGGCTCGGCGATCAGCTTGACGTGCGACAGCACCGGGTCCTGGCGCACGATGTCCAGGAAGCCGCCGAAGCGGTCGTAGCCGTGCTCCTCGCGGGCCAGCGTCGTGGCGAGATCGAAGCGGAAGCCGTCGACGTGCATCTCCTGCACCCAGTAGCGCAAGGAGTCCATGATCAGCCGCAGCACCATCGGGTTGCGGGCGTCCAGCGAATTGCCGGTGCCGGTGAAGTCCAGGCAATAGCGCGGGTTGTCCGGCATCAGCCGGTAGTAGGTGGCGTTGTCGATGCCGCGGAACGACAGCGTCGGGCCCAGGTGGTTGCCTTCGCCGGTGTGGTTGAACACCACGTCCAGGATCACCTCGATGCCTTCGGAATGCAGCGTGCGCACCATCGACTTGAAGTCGGTCAGCCCGTCGACGGACGAGTAGCGCATGTCGGGCGCGAAAAAGCCGATCGAGCTGTAGCCCCAGTAGTTGCGAAGCCCCTTCTCCACCAGGAACTTGTCGTCCACGAAGGCATGCACCGGCAGCAGTTCCACCGCGGTCACGCCCAGCCGCTTGAAGTGCTCGATCACCGGTGGGCTCGCCAGCCCGGCGTAGGTGCCGCGCTGCTGCGGCGGCACCAGCGGGTGCAGCTTGGTGAAGCCCTTGGCGTGCAGCTCGTAGATGACCGTGTCGCGCCGCGGCGTGCGCGGTGCGCGGTCGTCGCCCCACGAAAAGGCCGGATCCACCACGCGGCACTTGGGCATGCCGGAGGCGCTGTCGCGGGTGTCGAAGGACAGGTCCTCGCGCCGGTGACCCACGCGGTAGCCCCATAGCGCATCGGTCCAGCGGATCTGCCCGGCCAACAGGCGCGCGTACGGATCCAGCAGGAGCTTGTGCGGGTTGAAGCGGTGGCCCTGCTCGGGCGCGTACGGTCCGTGCACCCGGTAGCCGTACAGCAGCCCCGGGCGGGCTTCGGGCAGGTAGCAGTGCCAGATCAGGTCGGTGCGGTCGGCCAGTTCGATGCGTGCGACTTCGCGCCGCCCGTTGGGATCGAACAGGCAAAGCTCCACGCGCGTGGCGTGCTCGGAATACAGCGCGAAATTCACGCCGTGCCCGTCCCACGTGGCGCCCAGCGGATACGGGCGGCCGCGCCAGCGGGCCGTGGGCACGCCCACCTGGCGCCTGACGTGCTCGTCGGTCATGCCGGCGCCCCCTGGCGCGGCGCGTCCAGGATCTCCAGCAGGCCCTCCACCGGCACGACCACCCAGGCGGGCCGGTTGGCCAGCTCGTAGCGCACTTCGTAGAGCGCCTTCTCGATGGCGAAGAGCTCGATCAGCGCGCGCGTGTCGTGCTCGGTGCGCGCGCGCACCGGCGCATCGTCCAGCACGTCCAGGTAGGCGGACAGGAAGGCGCTCTCGGCCGCCTGGCGCCAGCCGGCCGCGTAGGGCGCCAGGCGGGCGCGGTCGTCCGGCCGGTCCGTGGCGGCCGCATCCAGCGCCACCGCGGCCGCGTAACTAAAGGAGCGCAGCATCCCGGCCACGTCGCGCAGCGCCGAATGCTTGGCACGGCGCTCGGCGATGCTGCGGCCCGGCTCGCCTTCGAAGTCCACGATCACGAAGTCGCGCTCGGCGATCAGCACTTGGCCCAGGTGGTAGTCGCCGTGCAGCCGCGTCTTGGCCACCCCGCAATCGTCGGCCGGCCGGCAGGCGTCGATGCGCGCGAGCAGCGCTTCGCGCGACGACAGCAGCCGCGCCGCCAGGGGCGCGGCCTCGGGGGCGCCGGGCGCTTGCGCCACCTGCGCCAGCGCCGCCAGGCGCGACTGCAGTTGCGCGAAGGTGGTCGCGACGTCCTCGCGCACCTGCGCCACCCAGCCGTCCAGGTCGGCCGCCACGGCCGGCTCGGGCTCGAAGGCCACGTCGCCCGTGGACCGCGCCAACGCCCGGTGCAGCTCGGCGGTACGCCGGCCCAGCGTGCCCACCAGCTCCAGGTAGAGCGCGTGCTCCTCCACGGGCGTGGGCTCGGCCGCGTCGACCGGGCGCGCCGCGGCGTCGCCGGCCATCGCGCGCGCCGTGTCGGCGCTGGCCCGGCCCGCCTCCAACGCGCGCGCCAGGTAGTCCAGCGTGTAGCTCCAGCCGTTGCCTTGGTTGGGCACGTAGGCTTGCAGCATCGCCAGGGCCACCGGCTCGCGCCCCTCGGTGTGCACCTCCAGCGTGCCCAGCACCGGCGCCACGTGGGCGAACGGCGACGCCTCGGTGAGGAAGCGGCCCACTTCGATCTCGGGGTTCAGCCCGCGCCGCAGGCGCCGGTAGCCCTTGAGCACCAGCGATTGGCCGAAGAGGACCAAGGTGTTGCTCTGCTCGAACGCCGGGTGCGACACGGCCGGCAGCGGCTGCGTCACGTGCGCCGCGTAGGTCTGCGTGCGGGAGAACACCAGCTCGCCGTGCCGGCCACGCTGGCGCACGCCTTTGCCCATCGCTTCGACCACCGCGCGGCAGAACTCGTCGTCCCACAACGCGTCGTACAGGATGCCCACGCGCTCGCGCTGGCGCATGCGCGCCACGGTGCAATGCAGGAGGCTCTGCACGCGGTCGTAGTCGGTGTCTTCCCAGGCGATCGCCAGGGGCAGCGAATAGGCCTGCACTTCGGGCGCACCGTCCAGCGTGGCCCGCGCGATCGCGAGCAGCCAGGTGCCGTCGGGCGTGGTCCATTCCAGCTCTTCGGCCATCTCCGTGCGCGCCAGGACCGCGCCCTTGCCGGCGAACCACCGTTGCGATCTCAGGAACGCGGGCAGCACCTGCCGCTCGAGCTGCTGGCGCACGCGCGTGGCCAGCAGGGCGTGGATGTCGTTGGCGCCGCGCACGGTGGCGTCGGCGCCGGGCTCGGCGAGGATGGCGCGCACGCCTTGCGGCACCACCAGCACCGGCAGCTCCGACCGCGCCGGCCGCTCTTCGTGCCAAGCCGGCGCGCTGGCCTCGCTCGACAGGCAGAACCAGTAGAAGCCCCACGGCGGCAAGGTGAGGAAGTAGGGCAGCTCGCCGATCGGCGGGAAGGGCGTCTTGCCCAGCAGCTCGATCGGCACGCGGCCCTTGAACTCGGCCAGGTCCAGCTCCACCGGCTGGCTGGAGCGCGACAGGTTCGCCACGCACAGCAGGATGTCGCCGGCGTGCTCGCGCACGTAGACCAGCACCTTGCGGTTGCCGGGTTGCAGGAAGCGCAAGGCTCCGCGCCCGAAGGCGGGCTGGGCGTTCCTCACGGCGATCAGCCGCTTGGTCCAGGCCAGCAGCGACTCGGGGCTGCGGCTCTGGGCCTCCACGTTCACGGTCTGGAAGCCGTAGACCGGATCCATGATCGGTGGCAGGTAGAGCCGCTGCGGGTCCGCGCGAGAAAAGCCGGCGTTGCGGTCCGGGCTCCACTGCATCGGCGTCCTGACGCCGTTGCGGTCACCCAGGTAGATGTTGTCGCCCATGCCCAGCTCGTCGCCGTAGTACAGGATCGGCGAGCCGATCAGGCTCATCAGCAGGCTGTCCAGCAACTCGATCTTGCGCCGGTTGCCCTCCATCAGCGGCGCCAGGCGCCTGCGGATGCCGACGTTGATCCGCGCGCGCTTGTCGGCCGCGTAGGCGCGGTACATGTAGTCGCGCTCGCGCGCGGTCACCATCTCCAGCGTCAGCTCGTCGTGGTTGCGCAGGAAGATCGCCCACTGGCAGGACGCCGGGATGTCGGGCGTCTGCTGCATGATGTCGATGATCGGGTGCCGGTCCTCCTCGGCAACCGCCATGTAGATGCGCGGCATCAACGGGAAGTGGTAGGCCATGTGGCACTCGTCGGCGTCGCCGAAGTACTCGCGCACGTCCTCGGGCCACTGGTTCACCTCGGCCAGGAAGAACCGGTCCGGGTACTTCTCGTCGAGTGCTGCGCGCATCTTCTTCAGCACCGTGTGCGTTTCGGGCAGGTTCTCGTTGTTGGTGCCGTCGCGCTCGATCAGGTAGGGGATCGCGTCCAGGCGCATGCCGTCCACGCCCAAGTCGAACCAAAAGCTCATGACGCGCAGCACCGCGCGCAGCACGTTGGGGTTGTCGAAGTTCAGGTCCGGCTGGTGCGAGAAGAAGCGGTGCCAGTAGTAGGCCTTGGCCACCGGGTCCCAGGTCCAGTTGCTGGACTCGGTGTCGGTGAAGATGATCCGCGTCTCGGGCCACTTGGTGTCGGTGTCGCTCCAGACGTAGTAGTTGCGCTTGGCGCTGCCGGGCGGGGCGCGCCGCGCGGCCTGGAACCACGGATGCTGGTCGGAGGTGTGGTTGATCACCAGCTCGGTGATCACGCGCAGGCCGCGGCGGTGCGCCTCGCGGATGAACTGCTTGAAGTCGGCGATCGTGCCGTAGTCCGGATGGACCTTCTCGTAGTCGGCGATGTCGTAGCCGTCGTCCTTCAACGGCGACGGGTAGAAGGGCAGCAGCCACAGCGTGTTGACGCCCAGGTCCTTCACGTAGTCCAGCCGGCGCGTCAGGCCCTTGAAGTCGCCGATGCCGTCGTCGTTGCTGTCGAAGAAGGCCTTGACGTGCAACTGGTAGATGACCGCGTCCTTGTACCAGAGGGGCTCGCGCGCGGGGCCTTGGCGGCGCAATGCCAGGCGGTCGGGGTTGGATTGGTCCATGGGGTCTCGGGGGGGCGGCCGCGATGGTCGGCCGCGATGGTCAGCCGAAGCGCGCCTCGAGGCTCTTGGCCTCGTCGGCGTGCCGCTCGATGCGAAACACGTGCGCGGGCATCGCGTGCGGGTCCAACTCGACGTAGTTGCGCGCGCCGCACCAGCCGTAGCGCACGCCGGTCAGCAGGTCGTGCACGGTGAACGGCTCGTCCGGCGCCAGGCCCAGCGCGTCCAGGTCCAGCTCGAGGAAGCCGGACTGGCGCCAGCGCACGTCCAGGTTCACCACCACCAGGATGGCGTTGGCGCCATCGGCCGTGCACTTGGCGTAGGCGATCAGCTGGTCGTTGTCGATCGGCACGAAGGCCAGGCTCCAATCTTCGTGCAGCGCGGGGTTGTCGCGGCGGATGCGGTTGAGCAGCCCCATCAGCGGGCGCAGGTTGGCCGGGCTGTCGCCGCCCCAGCGGCGGATCTGGTACTTCTCGCTGTCCAGGTACTCCTCGCTGCCGGGGCTGCGCGGCAGGTGCTCCATGTGCTCGTAGGCCGGGCCGTAGACGCCGTAGCTGGCCGAAAGCGTCGCGGCCAGCACCAACCGCGACACGAAGGCCGGGCGGCCTCCGTGCTGCAGCGCGTCGGTGAGGATGTCCGGCGTGTTGGGCCAGACATTGGGGCGGAAGTATTCGCGCGAATCGTCCTTGCTGAGCTCGGTGAAGTACTCGATCAGCTCGTCCTTGGTGTTGCGCCACGCGAAGTAGGTGTACGACTGCGTGTAGCCCAGCTTGGCCAGACGGTGCATCACCTTGGGGCGCGTGAAGGCCTCGGACAGGAAGATCAGTTCCGGATGGTCGCGCTTCAGGCGCCCGATCATCCACTGCCACATCGGGAAGGGCTTGGTGTGCGGGTTGTCCACGCGGAAGACGCGCACCCCTTGCGCGATCCAGTGCCGGAAGACGCTCTCCAGCTCGGTCCACAGCGCCGCCCAGTCCTCGGAATCGAAGTCGAAGGGATAGATGTCCTCGTACTTCTTGGGCGGATTCTCGGCGTACTGCACGCTGCCGTCGGGCCGATGCTTGAACCACTGCGGATGCTCGCGCACGTAGGGGTGGTCGGGCGAGCACTGGAAGGCGATGTCCAGCGCCACCTCGATGCCCTGGCCGCGCGCGGCCGACACCAGCGCGCGCAAGTCGTCGATCGTGCCCAGCTGCGGATGCACCGCCTTGTGGCCGCCCTCGGCGCCGCCGATCGCCCACGGGCTGCCGGGGTCGTCGGGGCCGGCCGTGAGCGCGTTGTTGGGTCCCTTGCGCTTGGTCATGCCGATCGGATGGATCGGCGGCAGGTACAGCACGTCGAAGCCCATCTGCGCGATGTCCGGCAGCTGGGCCTGCAGATCGGTGAGCGTGCCGTGCGTGCCGTCGCCGCGCGCCGACCGTGGAAAGAGTTCGTACCAGGCCGAAAAGCGCGCCCGCACCGGATCGACCGTCACCGGCAGCACCTTGTCGAAGGCGGTGGCGTGGCGCCGCTCCGGGTACAGCGTCATCAACTCGGCCAGCTCCGGATCGGCGGCATGGGCGCGCCGCACCTCCACGGGCTCGGCGCCCGACAGCCGCTCGCACCAGCGCTTCAGGCGCTTGGCGTCTTCGCTGCCGCGCGCGCGGCGCGCGGCCGCGGTCACCAGCTCCGACGCCACGCGCAGGGCCACCTCGACGTCCTCCAGCGCCACGCGACGCTTGAAGTCGTGCAGCCAGGACCGCCACGCATCGGGCCACGCGATCACGGTGTATTCGTGCGCGCCCAGCTCCGTGAGCAGCATCTCGCCGTGCCACACATCGTTGCCCTGCGGCAGCATCTCGGTTTCCAGCCAGTCGGTGTCGCCGCGGCGGCGGTGCCGCAGCCGCACGCGGATCACCTCGTGGCCCTCGACGAAGGCGTGCGCCTCCACGCGCAGCACGTCGCCCACGCAGCGCTTGATCGCGAAGCGCCCGCCATCGACGATGGGCAGCACCGCATCGATGACGGCGCGGCGGCGCCCTTGGATGCCGACCGGTCCGGGACTGGCGTCCGCACCGACGCGCGCGTCGGCTTCGGCCGCGGCCGCGGCCGCCGCGGCGGCCGAGGTGGTGCGCCGCTCGCCGGCGCGACGCTCGTCGCCGCGGCCGGTGGGGTCGGAGGGACCGGGGCGCGGCGCGTCGAGCGACTCGAGGCGGGCGGTGGGGCGGTCGTCGGAGGCAGTCATCGGGCGGGCCCTTCCAGGAAGAGGACGCCGAGCGGCGGCACGGTCAGCCGCAACGAGTACGGGCGCCCATGCGCCGGCTCCGGCACGGCTTGGATGCCGCCCAGGTTGCCGACGTTGGAGCCGCCGTAGACGCTGGCGTCGCTGTTGAGTGCTTCGCGCCAGAGCCCGGGGCGCGGCACGCCCAGCAGGGTGCCCTCGCGCGGCACGGGTGTGAAATTGCAGACCACGGCCACGGCCGGATCGGCCTCGCGGTCGCGCGGCACCCTCAAGAACGACAGCACGCTGCGCGCGGCGTCCTGGTGTTCGATCCACTCGAAGCCTTCGGCCTCGAAGTCGAGCTGGTGCAGCGCCGGCGTGGCGCGCAGGAACGCGTTGAGGTCGGCCACCCAGCGGCGCACGCCCTCGTGCATCGGATCGGCCAACGCCGCCCAGTCCAGGCCGCCTTCGTGCGCCCACTCGGCGCGCTGCGCGATCTCGCAGCCCATGAAGAGCAGCTTCTTGCCCGGGTGGCCCCACATGTAGCCCAAGAGCGTGCGCAGGCCCGCGAAGCGCTGCCAGTCGTCGCCGGGCATGCGGGCCAAGAGCGACCCTTTCCCGTAGACCACCTCGTCGTGCGAAAAGGGCAGCACGAAGTTCTCGGCGAAGGCGTACCAGATGCTGAAGGTCAGCTGCCCGTGGTGATGGCGCCGGTACACCGGGTCCAGCGACGCGTACTTGAGCGTGTCGTGCATCCAGCCCATGTTCCACTTCATGCCGAAGCCCAGGCCGCCGGCCTCGATCGGGCGCGACACCATCGGCCAGGCGGTGGATTCCTCCGCGATGGTCTGCACGTCGGGGTGCTCGCGATAGACCGCGCGGTTGAGCTCCCGCAGGAAATGCACCGCTTCCAAGTTCTCGCGCCCGCCGTGCTCGTTGGGAATCCACTCGCCGTGCTTGCGGCCGTAGTCCAGGTACAGCATGGACGCCACCGCGTCCACGCGCAGCCCGTCGATGTGGTAGCGCTCCAGCCAGAAGATGGCGCTGGAGATCAGGAAGGCGCGCACCTCGTGGCGGCCGTAGTTGAAGATCCAGCTGTTCCACTCGGGGTGGAAGCCCTTCCTGCGGTCGGCGTGCTCGTAGAGGTGCGTGCCGTCGAAGTGCACCAGGCCGTGCTCGTCGCCGGGAAAGTGCGAGGGCACCCAATCCAGGATCACGCCGATGCCGTGCTGGTGCAGGTGGTCCACCAGGAACATGAAGTCCTGCGGCGTGCCATAGCGCGCGGTGGGCGCGAAGTAACCCGTGGTCTGGTAGCCCCAGGACCCGTAAAAGGGATGCTCGGTCACCGGCATCAGCTCGACGTGCGTGAAGCCGTTGGCCACGACGTGCTCGGCCAGCAGCGGCGCGATCTCGCGGTAGCCGAACAGGCGCGTGGGGTCGGACGGGTCGCGCCGCCACGAGCCCAGGTGCACTTCATAGATCGAGATCGGTGCATCCAGCGCGTTGCGCTCGCGCCGCGCAGCCATCCAGTCGGCGTCGTTCCAGTCGTAGTCCAGCGGCCAGACCCGCGACGCCGTGGCGGGCGGCGGTTCGGCGAAGAAGGCGAACGGGTCGGCCTTGTCCACGGGCTTGCCGCCGTGGCGCGGCACCACGCGGTACTTGTAGGCCGCGCCGCGCGCCACGCCCGGCTCGAAGCCTTCCCACACGCCGGACCCGTCCGCGCGCGGCGACAGCGGGCGGGCCTGCGGATCCCAGCCGTTGAAGTCCCCGATCAACGACACCGCTTCGGCGTTGGGCGCCCACACGGCGAAGGCCGTGCCGTCCTGGCCGTCCCGCGTGCAGGAGTGGGCCCCCAGCGCGTCGTGCAGCCGGGCATGCGTGCCCTCGCGGAAGAGGTAGACATCGTGGTCGGTCAGCAAGGGCTGGTCGGGCATCGGGTGCGGTCGGAGGAGATGTCGGACGAGATCGGGTCGGATCAAGGCACGTCGGGGTGGGGCGGCGCTACACTCGGCACGCCCCGGCCGGACCACCGCGACGGCAGGCAATCGGCATGCCCCCCGCTACTCGTATCGGACCATCGCGATGTCTGAGTCGACCGAATCCCTGCGCCGGCTGGCGCTTTCCCATCCGATCGTGCAGGCCCCGATGGCGGGCGGTGCCGACACCCCCGCGCTGGTGGCCGAGGTCGGCCGGGCGGGCGCCCTGGGCTTCGTGGGCGCAGCCTACCTGTCGCCCGAGCAGATCGCGCGGGCCGCGGCCGACATCCGGGCGCGTACGCAGCGGCCCTTCGGCATCAACCTCTTCGCACCCACGCCCACACCGCGGGCGCCGGACCCGCAGGCCATCGAAACCGCGCTCGCGCGCGTGGCGCCGTGGTTCGTCGAACTCGGGCTGCCGCCGCCCGAGCCACCCGCGCACGCAGACGCGGCCGCCGCCCGGGCCGCCTTCGATGGCCAACTGGCTGCGGCTTTGCAGGCCCGGCCCATCGCCATCAGCTTCACCTTCGGCCTGCTGCCCGAAGACGCGATGGCCGCGATCCGCGCGCAGGGCGTGATGGCGATCGGCACGGCCACCACCGTCGAGGAGGCTCGGCTGTTGGAGCGGGCCGGCGCGGACGCGGTGGTGGCGCAAGGTGCCGAGGCCGGCGGCCACCGCGGCAGCTTCGCGCAGCCCTTCGAGCGCGCCATGGTCGGCACCATCGCCTTGGTGCCGCAGGTGGTCGACGCGGTGCGCGTGCCAGTGCTGGCCTCGGGCGGCATCATGGACGGGCGCGGGATCGCGGCGGCACGCGCCTTGGGGGCAGTCGCGGTGCAGATGGGCACGGCCTTCCTGGCCTGCGCAGAGGCCGGCATCGCGCCCGCCTACCGTGCGGCGCTGGCGGCCGCCTGCGAGACCGACACCGACCTGACCCGGGCCTTTTCGGGGCGCCCGGCGCGCGGCGTCGTCAACCGCTTCATGCACGATGCCGAAGACGCGGCGCTGCCCTTCCCGCTGCAGAACGCGCTGACCCGGCCGATGCGCACGGCGGCCGCCCGGGCGGGCCGGGCGGAGATGCTGTCGCTGTGGGCGGGGCAGGGGGTGCCGATGCTGCGGCGGGACCACCCGCCGATCGGGGCGGCGGCGCTGGTGGCGCGGCTGGTGGCGGAGATGGAGGCGGCACGCGCATGACGCCCCCGCCTTCGATCACTTCGCCGGCAGCTTCTTCTTTACCGGCTGCTTGTCCGGGTCGTGCCCGGTCTCGACGCGCTTGGTGATCACCCACTGCTGCACGATCGAATAGATGTTGTTCACCAGCCAGTACAGCACCAGCCCGGCCGGGAAGAAGAAGAACATCACCGAGAACACGATCGGCATGATCTGCATCATGCGCGCCTGCATGGGATCCGGCGGCGTCGGGTTCAGGCGCGTCTGGATGATCATGGTGGCGGCCATGACCAGCGGCAGCACGTAGAAGGGGTCCGGTGCGGCCAGGTCGCGGATCCAGCCGATCCAGGGCGCGTCGCGCATCTCCACCGAGGCCAGCAGCACCCAGTACAGCGCGATGAACACCGGGATCTGCACCACGATGGGCAGGCAGCCGCCCAGCGGGTTGATCTTCTCGGTCTTGTACAGCTCCATCATCGCCGCGTTGAGCTTGACGCGGTCGTCGCCGAACTTCTCGCGCAGCGCCATCAGCTTGGGCGTGACCTTCTTCATCCGCGCCATCGAGCGGTAGCTGGCCGCCTGCAGGGGAAAGAAGATCGTCTTGATGACGATGGTCAGCAGCACGATCGCCCAGCCCCAGTTGCCCACCAGCTTGTGCAGCTGCTGCAGCAACCAATAGATGGGCTTGGCCACCACCGTCAGCCAGCCGTAGTCCACGGCCAGATCCAGGCCCGGGGCCACCTTTTCCAGCACCGGCTGGTCCTGCGGCCCCACGAACAGGTCGGAGTCGACGGTGGCGGTGGCGCCCGGCGCGATCGCGGCCAGCGGCTGCTTGATGCCGACCGTGTAGAGGTCGGCGTCGACCTTGCGAGTGTAGAACTCGCGCGGGGCATCGGCCGGCCGCGGCACCCAGGCCGACAGGAAGTAGTGCTGGATGATCGCCACCCAGCCGTCATTGGCGGTCTTGGTGTGCGACGCGTTGCCCTTGCCGATCGAACTCCAGTCGACCTTCTGGAACTTGTCGGCGTCGCTGTAGACCACCGGACCGGTGTAGGTGCTGTAGAACTTGGAGGAATCGGCCGGCTCGGCGCTGTCGCGCGCCAGCTGCAGGTACAGCGTCGGCGACAGCGGCGCGCCCGAGACGTTGGCGATCTCGTGCCGCACCTTCACTTCGTAGGAACCGCGCGCCAGCGTGTACGTCTTGGTCACGCGCAGGCCGCCGGACTCGCTGGTCATCGACAGGCTGACCTCGCCGGCCCCCTCGGCCAGGCGCGCCTCCGCGGCTTGCGCCTGGAAGGGCGTGCGGTGGGTCGGGAAGCTCTGCCCGTCGGGCGCGCCGATCAGGCCGCTTTGCGCCACGTAGGTGCGGCCGTTGCCGCTGGTGAACAACAAGACGTTGGTGGTGTTGTCGATCGCGTCGCGGTGGCGCAGCAGTTCGGCGCGCCGGACCTCGCCGCCCAGGGAGTCGATCTCCAACGCCAGCACGTCGTTGGCAAGGCGCAGCACCCGTCCCGCGGCCGTGGCCGCCGTCGGCGGCACGCCGGGCGCCCCGGGCACGGCGGCGGTGCCGGGCACGGTCGTCCCGCCGGCCGAGGCGGTCGGGACGGACGCATCCGAGCGCGCACCAGGCGCACGGGTGTCCGACGCCGTGCCCGGGGCCTGGACCGCGGGGGCGTTGGGCGAGAAGAAGCCCGGCTGCCCGGTGTGGCGCATCCACGCGTCCCACAGGAAGAACAGGGACGTCGCGAAGATCACCCAGAGGATCGTGCGTTGGGTCTGCATCGGTGGTGGATCGACTACCGGTGGGGGTTGCCGCGGTCGCCGCGCAAGGCGGCGGGCCAACGGTTGAAGGGAATGCCGGGCGGGCGCGCCGACTCGGGCGGGCCGCCGCGCCCTGGTGCCGGCGGCACCAAGTCGAGGCCACCGGCGCACCACGGGTGGCAGCGCGCCAGCCGCCGCAGCGTCAGCCAACCTCCACGCGCCGCCCCATGCAGGCGCAGCGCGTCGAGCGCGTATTCGGAACAACTGGGCAGGAAGCGGCACGACGGCGGCAGCAACGGACTGACCAGGACGCGGTACGCCTGGACCAAGACCAGCGCCAGCCGCGCGGCGAGCTTCATCCTGCCGGCCGGGCGATCGCTTGCGCGGCGTCCCGGGAAAAGCGTTCTGCCGCCAGGCCCAGCAGCGAATCCAGGTCGGCCCGGCAGGCGCGCTTGAGCGCTCGGTCGGTCAACCGCCGCTCGAAGGGACGCGCAGGCTTTGCCCGCTTGGCCGCCTTGGGAGACGCGGCGGTGGCCGGGCCCTCAACGGGCCGTGCGGCGCGAACTGCGGTCGACTCGTCCACCGTGGGCAGCGCGACCAGCCTGACCAGCAACGCCGGCAGCACGGCGCTCGCCTGCGCGCGCGCCGCCTCCCGCACCACGCGCCGGATGGCGTTGCGAAGCGGCGAGGAGGGCACGAGCTTCTTGGCCACCGCGACCATCGGCCGCGGCCATGCCCCGGCAGGCGGCGCGGCCAGCGGGCGCTCCCAGCTCAACGCGAAGTAGCGGCCGCTGACCTGCGCGCGGCGACGGCCGGGCGGGCGGGCGGCTGCCACGAAGCACCGCTTCGCGAAGGGGGTGGGCAGGCGCTCAGACCGCCAGGCGCTTGCGGCCCTTGGCGCGGCGCGCGCGGATCACGGCACGGCCGCCACGGCTTTTCATGCGGACGAGAAAGCCGTGCGTGCGCTTGCGGCGCACGACCGAGGGCTGATAGGTGCGTTTCATGGAAGTCTCGGGAAAAAGCGCGAAAGAAAAAAGCTGGACGGAAAAAAGCCCTCCATTTCACCCCATGCGCGCCCATCCTGTCAATCGCGCCGGCCGCCACGCTCCTGTCGTTCTGTGGATAACTCGGACCCGACCCGGTAAGATCCCACGGTTTAGAGCGTGCCGGGATGCCCCGGCGCGCCACCCCCGGACACGATGGACAGCATCTGGCAGGCGTGCGCCTCTCGGCTGGAGCAAGAGCTCCCGCCCCAGCAATTCAAGACCTGGATCAAGCCGATCACGTATCTCGGGTTCGACGAAGGCGACCACGTGCTGCGGCTGGGCGCGCCCAACCGCGTCAAGCTCGAATGGGTGCGCTCCCAGTACGGCGGCCGCATCCAGGAGCTCGCCTGCGAAGTCGACCCCGAGATCCGCGTGGAGCTGGAATTGGCGCCCGGCAACGGCACGCAGCCGGTCGCCGGCACCGCGGCGGGCCACGGCGGCGCCTCGACAGGGGGGCTCGTGGCCGCGACGCTGTCGCAGGCAGCGTTGTCGCCCGCTGCCATGGCGCTGGCCGCCGCGCACGGCGAGCTCCCCGACGCGGGCCCGCGCCCGGACGACGCCGAGCTCGCCACGCTGCAGGCCTCGCTGCTGCCCGAAGAGGACGAGGTGGTCGCCGGGCCCCGCCCCGTGGCGCCGGCCGACGAGGACGCCCCGCACGTCGAGCGCGCCCGCCTCAACCCCGACCTCACCTTCGACACCTTCGTGACCGGCAAGGCCAACCAGATGGCGCGCGCGGCCGCCTTCCAGGTGTCCGAGCACCCGGGCACGTCCTACAACCCGCTCTTCCTCTATGGCGGCGTGGGCCTGGGCAAGACCCACCTCATCCACGCGGTGGGCCACGCGCTGATCCACCGCAACCGCGGCGCGCGGGTGCGCTACATCCACGCCGAGCAATACGTCAGCGACGTGGTGCGCGCCTACCAGCGCAAGGCCTTCGACGAGTTCAAGCGCTACTACCACTCGCTGGACCTGCTGCTGATCGACGACATCCAGTTCTTCGGCGGCAAGAACCGCACGCAGGAAGAGTTCTTCTACGCCTTCGAGGCGCTGTCCAACGCGCGCAAGCAGATCATCATCACCTGCGACACCTATCCCAAGGAGCTGTCCGGGATCGACGACCGGCTGCGCAGCCGCTTCGACCAGGGATTGACGGTGGCGATCGAGCCGCCCGAGCTGGAGATGCGCGTGGCCATCCTGCTCAAGAAGGCGGAAACCTCCGCGGTGCTGCTGCCCGAGGACATCGCCTTCTACATCGCCAAGCAGCTGAGATCCAACGTGCGTGAGCTGGAAGGGGCGCTGCGCAAAGTGATCGCCTACTCCACTTTCCATAGCCGGCCAATCACGTTGGAATTGGTCAAGGACGCGCTCAAGGACCTGCTCAGCGTCAACCGCGGCCAAGTGTCGGTCGAGAACATCCAGAAGACGGTGGCCGACTTCTACAAGATCAAGGTCGCCGACATGTACTCCAAGCGGCGGCCGGCCAACATCGCGCTGCCGCGCCAGATCGCGATGTACCTGGCCAAGGAGCTGACGCAAAAGAGCCTTCCCGAGATCGGCGAGCTCTTCGGCGGGCGCGACCACACCACCGTGCTGCATGCGGTCAGGAAGATCGCCGACCTGCGCAAGCACCAGGCCGAGTTGAACCACGCCTTGCACGTGCTGGAGCAGACGCTCAATGGCTGAGGCCGGCCCGTCGCGGCCCCTGCCAGCCCGCCCTGTGGACAAGCCTGGGGACAAGTGCGTCGCGCACCGCGCGTTGCCGGTGCACAGGCTGCGCACAACCGCGGGACAAGTGCGGGGGTTGTCCACAGCCCGCCGAGGCCGTCCAGAACCGTCCACATTCGCGTGCATGGCCGCCAACCGCCTGTCCACAGGCTTCGGCGACCCGCGAAGCCGCACCCGCATTGGCGTTGCGGGCCGAGCGCACAGGAACTGCCGCCACCTATTACCTGCTACTAAAGAGACTTTGCAATGCAACTGATAAAAGCAAACAGGGACGCGATCCTCAAGCCGTTGCAGGTCGTCTCGGGCATCGTCGAACGGCGTCACACCCTGCCCATCCTGGCCAACATCCTGATCCGCAAGCAGGGCGACGAGGTCTCCTTCCTCGGCACCGACATCGAGATCCAGATCCGCACCGCGGCCCAACTGGCCAACGGCGGCGAGGACGCGGCCACGACCGTCTCGGCACGCAAGCTGCTGGACATCCTGCGCGCGCTGCCCGACGGCGAAGTGGCGATGGATCTGGCGGCCAAGCGGCTGACGGTCAAGTCGGGCAAGAGCCGCTTCGCGCTGCAGACGCTGGGCGCCGACGAGTTCCCCACGGTGGCGGTGGCCGAGCAATGGGCCGCCAGCCTCACCATCCCGCAAAAGCGCCTGCGGCACTTGTTCCACATGGTGCATTTCTCGATGGCGCAGCAAGACATCCGCTACTACCTCAACGGCCTGCTGTGGGTGGTCGAAGGCACGATGGTGCGGGTGGTGGCCACCGATGGGCACCGGCTGGCCTACAGCGCCTGCGACCTGGCCGAAGGCGCCGCCGCCGACGCGCCGCCTGCGCCCGCCGTGTCCAGCCGCATCGAGGTGATCGTGCCGCGCAAGACCGTGCTGGAACTGCAGCGGCTGCTGGACGACTCCGACGAGCCCGTGACCATCGACGTGGCGGCCAACCAGATCCGCTTCCGCTTCGGCTCGGTTGAGCTGGTCAGCAAGCTGATCGAGGGCAAGTTCCCCGACTACCAGCGGGTCATCCCCACCGGTTACCAGCGCGAAGTCCAGCTCGACCGGCCGCTGCTGGCCGGGTCGCTGGCGCGGGCCGCCATCCTGACGTCCGACAAGTTCAAGGGCGTGCGCTTCACGCTGGCCCCCGGCGCGCTGAAGATCCAAGTGACCAACGCCGAGCAGGAAGAGGCGGTCGAGGAGCTCGACGTCGACTACGGCGGCGAACAGCTCGAGATCGGCTTCAACGTGGCCTACCTGCTGGATGCGCTCAACAACCTCAAGAGCGAACAGGTCACCTTGCAGTTCGGCGACGCCAACTCCAGCGCCTTGATGACCGTGCCGGGCGACGAGAGCTTCAAGTACGTCGTGATGCCGATGCGCATCTGAAACCGAAAAGGGGGGCACACCCCCTTTCTTCGGGTACCGATCGCCCGGGAGCGGACCTTGCCTCAAGATGCCGTCGTCGCCCAGACGCGCCGACAACGAACCCGTGCAAGAGCCACCCCCCCGTCCTTCCTCCGCTCCCGACCCGCCGCCTGCCGCCCCTCATCCTCCGCATGACGAGCTCGCGCGGCTGCCGCCGCGGCGTCCGCCGGGCACCACCGGGCGCGTGCTGGGCGGGCTGCTCGCCGTGGCGCTGGTGGCCGGTCTGGCCTTGCTCGGTTGGTGGCTGCTGAATCGCGAGCCGGCGCCGACGCGTGCCGGCGCACCGGGCACGGGCGGGCCGCGCCCCGCCAGCCAGGCGGGCGAAGCGGGCGCAGGCAAGGGTGCGCCTGGGGCAGCGGCGCCGAGCGCTAGTAGCGGTGCAGGCACCGCCGGCACGCCCGGCACCGCATCGGG
>ERZ1066118.44-NODE-44-length-143016-cov-14.835396_pt1 | contig 143016 bp, 125 predicted proteins | sample MGYA00382765_ERZ1066118 | MGnify/ENA primary metagenome ERZ1066118 (study PRJEB33369, sample SAMEA5778348) | biofilm metagenome | biome: Industrial cooling water; feature: Water cooling tower basin; material: Biofilm | place: United Arab Emirates | collected... | reverse complement strand
TTAACTCGCCCCATTGCCTTTCTTTTTGCCCGTCATACAATCGAGTACACTACCGTCTCAGGAAAAAATTGCTTTGGAATGGGATGACTTGGCGGAGTATCGACCCGGTTCCTCCGGCGCGACCCACCCCCCAGCCGCACGCTCCCACCGCACCCCCTCCCAGGAGGGGACTAAAACCCATCGCTCGCGTGCATTTAGTCCCCTCCCAGGAGGGGGTGCGGTGGGAGCGTGCGGCTGGGGGGTGGGTTCGGCGGTGAGCTGCCAAGCACTTTCACTGCCGCCGCAAACCTACCCCCGCCCCTTCGCAAACTCCGACGGCAGCACCCCGAATTGTTCCTTGAAGCACTTTGAAAAATACGACAGGTGGCTGAACCCCGACGCGTACGCCGCCTCGGCCACGGGCGTGCCCGGTTGCCGCAGCAGGTCGGCGGCCCGCTGGAGTCGGATGAACCGGATGAAGTCGGAGGCTGATTGGTCGGTGAGGGCCTTGAGCTTGCGGTGAAGCTGCATCCGGCTCATGCCGATTTCCTGTTGCAAGACCTCCACGCCGAAGGTTTCGTCGGCGAGGTGCTGGTCGATGACGGCGATGGTTTTTTCGAGAAACTCCGCTTCCCGGTCGCGGATGGGCGCGGCGGAGGGTTGGAGAATCACCTCCCGGCTCCATTTTTTTTGCAACCTGGCCCGCTGGGTGAGCAGGCTCTGAATGCGGACCAGCAGTTCCTCGGTGGCGAAGGGCTTGGCCAGGTACTGTTCGGCCCCGAACCCGAAGCCCTCGGTGCGCGACTCCACGTCGTCTTTGGCCGTCAGCAAAATGACCGGGATGTGGCTCGTGCGCTCGTCGTCCTTCAGGCGGCGGGTCAGGGTCATGCCGTCCATGACGGGCATCATCACGTCGCTGATGACGAGGTCGGGCACGGTGGCCTGGGCTACCCGCAGCCCCTCCTCGCCCTGCGCCGTCCCGACGACGTGGTAGCGGTCGGCGAGTTGCTGGCGCAGGTACTCCCGCAGTTCGGGGTGGTCTTCGACGAGCAAAATCGTGGGCTTGCCGTCCACTTCCCCGTCCGCGGCGACGGCAGCCCCGGCGACGGATTCAGATTGCGCCGCTTCCGAAACAGCGGAATTTTCGGCAAAAATCCCGGCAAATTCCCCGCCGAAGGCCCCCGCCTGGGCGGGCAGGGGCAGTTCGACCACGAAGGTGCTGCCCACCCCGGTTTCGCTTTGGAGGTGAATCGAGCCGCCGCTGAGTTCGACCAGTTCTTTCGTCAGCGCCAGGCCGAGGCCGCTGCCTTCGTAGGCCCGCGTTTGGGACGAATCAATTTGAAAAAACCGGTCGAAAATTCTGGCCCGCAGCGCCTCAGGAATGCCCACGCCCGTGTCGCTGACCACCAGCCGGAGGGTGGACGGCGCTATCCGTTCCGCCCGAATCGTGACGCTGCCCCCCAGCCGGGTGAACTTGATGGCGTTGGAAAGCAGGTTGTACGTGATTTTTTCCAGCTTGTCCCGGTCGAACGGTGCCAGCCAGGTTCCCTCCGGCAGGTCGACGTGGTAGCGGACGCCCTTCCGCTCGGCCAGGGCCTGGAAGGAGAGGGCCGTCGTACGGAGGAAATCGAGGACGTCGCCGGTTTCCAGGTTCAGTTTCAGCATCCCCATTTCGGCCCTGGCCAAATCCAGAAGTTGGTTGACGAGCCGCAGCAGTCGTTGGGCGTTGCGCTCCATCATCCCTTTTTCGGCGGGAGAAAGCGCCGCGTCGCCCTTGCGCAGCGGGGCCAGAATCAGGTGGAGCGGGGTGCGAAACTCGTGGGAGACGTTGGCGAAAAACTGCGACTTCACCCGGTCCATCTTTTTGATGTAATCGGCCTCCAGTTGGGCCAAACGGGCTTTTTGGGCTTCTTCCTCGGCCAGGGCCTGGGCGATTTTGCTGCTGCAAATCGCGGCGATGGTTTGCAACGCCTCTTGGTGTTGGTCGGTGAAAAACCCCTTGTCCGGGTGTTCGGAGTCGATGACGCCGATGACCCGGTTCTGGAGCAGCAAGGGCACGGCCAGTTCGGAGTGCCGCAGTTCGTCGTCCAGCAGGTAGCGGGGGTCCTGGGTCGTGTCGGCCACGAGTTCGGCCCGGCCGGTTTGCGCCACGCTGCCCACGATGCCGCTGCCGACGGGGATGACAATCGGGTTGAGAATCGCGTAGGCTTCGGGGTTTTTGTTGCCGTAGGCGGCTTTCTGCACGAGGGCGTTTTGGTCTTCATCGACCAAATAAATTACGCAATCCACGAAGCCGAGGCGGGCAATGCAGTTTTTGGCCACGTCCCAGAGGATTTCGTCCACGGTGTTTTTGCCGTAGAGCGAAGCGGCGAAGTACTGGATGGTGTCGTCGATTTCCTGGCGGCGTTGCAGGTTTTGGGCGAGGCGAAACTGCTCGTTTTCGAGCGACAGCTTGAGGTTGCGCTGCCCCAATTTGTACCGGTTGAAAAACAGGTAGCCCACCAGCGCGCCGAGCAGCAGAAACGCCACCAGCCCGGCGATGAGCAGCCGCTGCTGGCGGAGCGACGCCTGTTGGGCCTCCAACCGCAGTTTTTGCAGGCCCAGTTCGCGGGTTTTCTGTTCGCCCTGGTAGCGGGCCTCCAGGTCGGCGATTCGGTTGGAGAGTTCCGCCGATTGCAGGCTGTCGGTCAGGTCCTGGTACTGCTTCTGAGCGCGCAGGGCCTCCGCGGGTCTCCCCAACACGCCGTAAAGCAGGGGCAGGTTGGTGAGGGCCTGCTGCCGGAGGCTTTTGGAGTTGATTCGCTCGGCCACGGCCAGCGCCCGCTGCGAATACTGCAAGGCCTGCGGGTAGTCGCCCATGTCCCGGTAGAGCAGGGCCAAATCGGCGTAGGAGCCGCCGATGTTGAGTTGGTTGCCCTTCTTCAGGTCGATGGCCAGCGATTGGTTGTAAAACTCCAGCGCTTTACCGTACTGCTTGCGGGTCCGGTAAATCATGGCGAGGTTGTGAAACGTGTTGCCCATCCCCTGCTCGTCCCGGCGGGCCGTCTGGATGGTCAAAGCCCTCAGGGCCGACTGCAACGCCTGGTCGTATTCTTTTTTGTCGAAATACACGTTGCCGAGGTTGCCGTGAATGGCCCCCAGCCGCGCCGTATCTCGCTGCTGTTCCGCAATGCGGAGAGCCTGGAGGTTCGCCTCGATGCTCGCGTCGTACAGCTTGAGGTAGCGGTTGATGATGCCCATCGCGATGTACATCGCGCAGACGTCCCGCTGCTCACCGAGTTGCTGGAAAAGGGCCAGACCGGCCTTCGCGGCGTTCAAAGCCTGGGGGTAGTCGCCCCGTTCGGCATGGATGCGGGCGAGTTGGCGGTAGGCTTTGCCCTGCTGAAGCGCAAAGCCGTGCCGACGGGCCAGCGCCAGGGCGGCCTGGGCGGCGGTCAGGGCCTGGTCGGGTTTGGAAGCGATTAGTTCGCTGGTCCGGGCGAGTTGGGCGTCGATGCTGTCGCGCACGGCCGGTGTTTGGGCCTGCGGCGAACCCGCGTTCAGGAGCAGCAGGATGCCCAGCAGAAAGCACAGGCGCGGATTCATGGGCGGGCAGCGGGTTGATTTTTGGGGAAAGGTAGTAATTGATGGTACGCCAAGCCAATCGCCACCCTCCGTCAGCTAAAGCAAACGGCAAGACGGGAAAGCCCCGTTGGGGCTGAACTACAAGTTTTGAATTTTAGCCCCGGAGGGGCTTTCCCGTCTTGCCGTCGGTACGCCGCATCGCTGCTTTAGCTGACGGGGCGAGCCGTGGGTTGCTGGCTTGCGGCCCCCAATCGCCGGGTACAGCCAAAAGACGTTTTTTGGCAACAAAAAAAGGCCCCGCCTGCGGTACGGGGCCTTTCGGTACTTCCACTTTTTTCCGTCGTGGTGTCCGATTAGCTTCGCTGAATCTGCGATTTCTCAAACCGGACACCACGGCGGCGGTAACATCACTCCATCACCTCCTCACTCAATCACTCCATCGCTTCAATACCCCGGATTCTGCTTCATCTTCGTGTTGTTGAGCATCTCGCGTTCGGGAATCGGGAAGGCGTACTTGCGGTCGTTCCAGACGAGAGCGCCGGGTTTTACTTTTTTGTAGTAAGCGGCTTCCTTGTCGCCGAGCCTCCACCGGGCCACGTCAAACCACCAGTGTCCTTCGGCGAAGAGCTCGGCCCAGCGTTCGTACTTCAGGGGGTCGTTGGCGAGGTGGTCGCCCGCGCCGAGGGCGGTGGTTTTGTCAGTCAGCGATTTGTAGTCGATGGCCGAGGGCGCGTCAACCGGCAGGCTGTAGGCCCGGCGCTTCACCTTGTTGAGGTACTCCACGGCCCCGGCGGCGTTGCCGGTGCGGGCGAGGGTCTCGGCGTAGAGCAGGTACACGTCCGCCAGGCGAAGGAAGTACATGTTGTTGGCCAGCGACTCGGATTCGCCGCCCCACAGGCCCCGGTCGAGGAGCACGTACTTGCGGTGATTCCAGGCCTGGTTGCCGCTGAGCGGGAAGCCCTCGCCCCGGTTTTTGGTCACTTTCCGCCACTTGTCGTACACGTATATCGAATCCACCCAGGGCTGGAGCGTGCCGACGAGCATCCGGGGGTCCACTTTCTTCTCGGCGCGGAGGCGGCGCGAGAGGTCCTGGTAGGGCCTGGCCTTCATCTCCTCGGTGGCGGTGGTGTTGTCGGTGAAGCCGAAGCGCTCGGGGTTTTCGTCGTGGATGAACAAGTTGCCGAAGCCGTTGGTGCCTTCGCTTTTGCCGTCGTCTTCGAGGTAGCTGGGGCTGATGAAAATGCCGTACTGCGTCGAGGTGTTGAGGGTGTTGTTCCAGACGTCCTTGCGGTCGGCGGTGAAGTTGATTTCAAAAATCGACTCCGAATTGAACTTGTTCATGCCGTTGAACATCGTCCGGTACACGTCGTAGGTGACGAGTTTCTTGCCGCTCCCCTCGATGACTTCCTTCAGCGTCGTGGCGGCGGCGGCCCAGTTCTGGGTGAACACGTAGGCTTTGCCCAGGAAGGCCTTCACGGCCCAGATGTCAGCGCGGGGTTTGTTGTTGGCGTCCCAGGCGTGGCCGGCCAGCAGGGTTTCGGCCTTTTTCAGGTCGGCGACGATGAAGTCCCAGTTCTGACCGATGGTGGCGCGTTCCTTGCTGGTCGAGGCGATGTCGGCGGCCACGTCGGTCCAGAGGGGCACGCCCATTTTGGCCTTGTCGGCTTCGCTGGTAATCATCGTTTCCCCGAAAAAATTGACCAAGTAGAAGTAATTCAGCGCCCGGAGGAATCGCGCCTGTCCTTCCATCAGGTCGAGGGATTTCTGCTGGGCGGTGCCGGTGGCGGTGGCGCGGATGCTTTGCAGGGCGGCCAGGAAGTTGTTGCAGCGGGTGATGTTTTCGTAGTGTCCCGCCCACAACCCCTGCAACGGCCCGTCGCTGGGCAACACGCTGAGGAGGGAATACTGGTTGAAATCGGCCCCGTTGTAGCCCTGGTCGGCGGTGTGGTCGGGCAGGATGCCGATTTTGTTGAAAATGCCGCTGTTGTAAAACCCGTTGCGTAGGCGACCATAAAGGTCCACGAGCATCAGGTCGAGGTCTTCGATGCGGGTCGGGAAGGTGGTCGTCGAAAGGGCGTTGGGGTCAGTGACGTCGAGGAAGGTTTTTTCCTTGCACGCGTCCACCGCCAGCAGCGAAGCCAGCAGCGTGCCGACGAGGCCGGTTTTCAGGGTGAGCTTTCGGAGGGTCATGTTTTTGGAAAGGTTTAGAGTTTAGGGTTCAGGGTTTAGAGTGGTTTTTAACCCTGAACTCTAAACCCTGAACCCTAAACGCGTTTAAAACTCCGCATTCACCCCCAGCGACAGCAGCCGCGAAACGGGGTAGCGGTAGTCGGCGTTGTCGATGCCCAGGCTGCGGATGTCGCCGCCGATTTCGGGATTGATGCCCTTGTATTTCGTGAACGTGAGCAGGTTGTCGCCCATGGCGAACACCCGCAGCGAACCCATCCGGAGCTTGCTCGACAGCACGCCCGGCAGGGTGTAGCCCACCTGGAGGTTGCGCAAACGCAGGTAGGAACCGTTCTGCACGTGGTAGCTCGAAATGTTCGCCCAGTTGCCGTTCTGGTTCTGGTCGGGTTCGGTCAGGGTGCCCACGCGGGGTTTGGCGGTCACGCCGTTGCCGTTGAAGCCCGAGGTTTCAAAAATTTTCGCCGTCGTCGTGTAGTCGGAGTAGAACATGTGCTCGAACGACTGGAAAACGTTGTAAATCTGGTTGCCGACCACGCCGTTGAAAAACGCCCGCACGTCGAAGCCCCGGTAGCCCAGCGTGAGGTTGAGGCCGTAGGTGAGTTTGGGCCAGGGGTTGCCGATGTACGTGCGGTCGTCGTCGTTGATTTTGCCGTCGCCGTTCTGGTCCACGTACATCAGGTCGCCGGCGCGGGGCGTGTAGTCGCCCACCTTGGGGCGGACTTCGCCGCCGGCGGCGTTGGCCTGGTAAATGCCCGTGACCTGGTACCCGAAGAACTGCCCCAGCGGCAACCCCGGCTCCGAGCGGCTCACGAACCGTCCCTGCGGGTAGGAGTTCTGGCCGATGAAGCCGTCGCTGAGGGTCTGGCGGCCCAGTTCGGGGTTGAGCGACACGAGTTTATTGACGTTGTGCGCGCCGTTGAGGCCGATGCTGTACGTGAAATCGCCGCGTTTTTCCCGCCATTCCACGTACAATTCCACGCCCTTGTTGCTCATCTGGCCGATGTTCGACGGCACGCTGCCGCCCAGCCCGGCGGAGGGGGCCAGGCCCACATCGTAGAGCATTTTGCGGGTCTGACGGCTGTACACGTCCAGGTTGAAATTCAGGCGGTTGTTGAGGACGGCCCCGTCCACGCCGAAGTTGGTCGTGGCCACCGACTCCCACTGGATGTCGGGGTTGGGCACCTTGTTGGCCAGGGTGATGGCGCTCTGCCGCCCCGTGCCGAAGTCGGCGCTGTAGCCCACCTGGTAGTTGGTGAAAAAGGCGAAGTCGCGGTTGGGGCGGTTGCCGAGCAGCCCGTAGCTGGCCCGGAGTTTCAGGAACGAGATGAAGGGCAGTTCTTTCATGAAGGCTTCGTCGGAAATCTTCCAGCCCAGCGACACGCCGGGGAACACGCCGAACTTGCGGTTCGGCCCGAATTTCTCGCCCCAGCCGTCGCGCCGGACGTTCACCGTCAGGAGGTACTTGTCGGCGTAGGCGTACTCCACGCGCCCAAACTGGGAGAGGATGCGGTCCTGAAAATCGCGTTCGTTGTAGTTGACCACGGCCGTATTCACGTTTTTGACGAGGTTCGAGGAGTACGGAAACCGCACCAGCGGGTCGCGGTTGTAAAAATCAATCCCGGCCCCATCGCTGCGGCGGGCTTCGTACCCGGCCAACGCTCTGAAATGGTGCTGCCCGAAGGTGCGGTCGTAGGTAGCCGTGTACGTGGCGATGAACGCCTGGCTTTTGCCGATGCCCTTGCTGAATTCGTCGTTGGTGATGGCCGTGCCGATGTCAGCGCGGAAATTCCGGTTGTAGCTCGTGCCCCCGGCCAGGCCCGTGCCCAGCGTGGCGCGCAGGTTGAGGCCCGTGAGCACTTCGTAATCGAGCGTGACGGCGAGGTTGGTTTCGTAGCCTTCGTTGCGCTGGTAGTTGCCGATGGCCGAGTACACGTCGTGCCCGCCCTGGAAGCCCCTCGGCGATTTGCCCCAGCCCCCAATCGGGTTGGTGGGGTCGTACACCTTCATCAGCGGCGTGTTGCGGAACGAGAGGTCGCCCTGGTTGGTGGTGGTGTAGGGGTCTTCCTTGCCGTACTTGGCGTAGAGCACTTCCGAGAATTTTAGTTTTTTGGAAATCTGGTGTTCGGAATTGATGCGGAAGGTGTAACGGTTCAGCCAGTTGCCGATGCGCGTGCCGTCCACCTGGTTGTAGTTGGCCGAGGCGTAAAACCGCGATTTTTCGCTCCCGCCCGACAGGGCCACCGTGTAGTTTTGCTCCTTGCCCTGGCGAAACACCTCGCCGAACCAGTCGGTGTCGGGCAGGCTGCTCCAGCCGCTTTGGGGGCCGTAGAGGTCCACCACGTCGAAGCCGAAGGCCTGCTTGGCCCGGATGTAGTCGTCGCGGCGGAGGGTCTGGGGCAGGTTGAACACGTTGCGCACGCCGTAGTTGGCGTTGAAGCTGACGCGCATCTGGCCCGACTTGCCTTTTTTGGTCGTGATCAGAATCACGCCCCCGGCGGCTTTGGCCCCGTAAATTGCGGCGGCGGCGGCGTCTTTCAACACTTCGACAGATTCGATGTCCTGGATGTTGAAGCTGTAGCCCGTGCCCGTGAACGGTATCCCATCCACGACGTACAGCGGCTCGCCACCGTTGATGGACACCGGCCCGCGAATCACGATTTGCGAACTGGCCCCCGGTGCCCCGCTGGTCTGCGAAATGAATGCCCCCGGTACGCGGCCCTGGAGGGCGGTGTTGAGGTCGTTGACGGGCAGGTTTTTCAAATCCTCGCCCTTCACCGAGGCCACGGCCCCGGTCAGGTCGCGCTTGCGCTGAGTGCCGTAACCAATCACGACGACCTCGTCGAGGCTTTTCTGGTCCACGGCCAGCGTGACGTTCAGGCTGCTCACGCCCACGATGCTCACTTCCTGCGTGAGGTAGCCCACCGAACTGAACACCAGCGTGGTGGCGTCGTCGGGGGCGTTGAGCGAGAACGCGCCGGTTTCGTTGGTCACCGTGCCGAGGGCGGTGTTCTTCACCCGCACGCTCACGCCTGGGATGCCCGCGCCGTCTTCGCCGGAGCTAACGCGGCCCGTGATACGTCGCTCGGGTGCCACCTGGAGCAGCGTCGTTCCCTGCGAAGCCAGCAGCGAGGGCGATTCGGGCGCGGCGGCGATGTCGTTGCCCGCCGGTGCGGTGGGAAGGGCCGTTGAGCCGGGTTTTTCGTCCTGATCGCTCGACAGGATGAGGTAATTCTTGTCGTTCAGTTTTTTGTAGTGCAGCTTCAGGGGCGGCAGCACGCGGTTGAGGGTTTTCTCCAGGTCCTTCGTCTGGGTGCGGTCCACGCGCACCTGCTTGCCCTGGAGTTTTTCCTGGTCGTAGAGGAAAAACACGTGGTGGGTTTCCTTGAGGCGGGCCAGAAGGTCGGTGAGGCTGACGGTGGCCTGGCGGACGGGTTCGGGGGCGGTGTCCACGCGGGGCGGCGGCGTGTTGCGCACCAGCAACTGGCCCGTGGCCGGGTGGCCCGCGGCGAGCGCAGCCAGCCCCAGCACACCGAGGAGGCGCATCGGCCCGTGGAGGCGGAGTAGCGTTGTTTTCATTGGGTTTGGTTTAGAAAAAGGTTGGTGTTGGGGAAAAGGCGGGTCAGGAGGTTTTACGTGGAGGGTCAGTGCAAATGTTCAATGTTCAATGCTCAATTTTCAATGTTCAATGATTGAAAGTCAGAGAAATAACCCATTGAACATTGAGCATTGAACATTGAGCATTCCATTGAACCGGCTGCCTCACCGAAACACGAGCCGGTCGCCCTCGCGGGTGATGTGGATGCCGTACAAATCGCGGAGGGCCTGGAGCAACATCTCTTCGTTTTCGAGGGAAATCTCCCCGCTCAGGGTTTTGGCCCGCAGGGCGGGGTTTTCGAGGGTCACCTTCAGGCCGAAGTTGTCTTCGAGCATCTGGGCCACTTCGGGCAGGGGCGTGCCCTCGAACACCAGCCGCTTTTCGGTCCAGGCGGCGTAGCGCTCGGGGCGGACGGCTTTTTTGGCCAAAACGGGCTTTTGTTCCGTCCACTCCACGGTTTCGCCGGGCTTCATCACGACGGATTGCCGCTCGGCGCGGTCGTCCACCTTCACGCGGCCTTCCTTCAGCGTGACGCGGGTCAGGTACCGGCGGGTGTTGACGTTGAACTTCGTACCCAGCACCTCCACATCGAGCGGGCCGGTGTGCACCACGAACCGGGCGTGGTTTTTCAAATGCGTGACTTCAAAAAACGCCTCGCCGTCGAGCCGCACGCGACGGTCGGTGCCGGATTCCCACGTTTCGTCGTCGTAACGCAGGATGGAGTTGGCGTTGAGCGTTACCGTCGAGCCGTCGGGCAGGGTCAGGCGGCGGGTCTGGCCGTAGGCGGTGCGGATTTCGGTTTCGCCGGAACCGGCCCATTGCCACACGCCCAGCCCGGCCAGGAGCAGCATGGTCACGGCGGCGGCCACGGCCCACCAGCGGCGGGCGCGGTTGCGGTGCACGACCACGAACGGCGGCCCGGCGGGCACCGTCGGGGTGGCGCTTTCCTGGATGCGCACCCAGAGGGCGTCGGTCTGGTTGGGCGAAAGCGTTGGGGCTTCGTAGCGGCTCCGACTGGCGTCGAGGCCGAGCGCCACCTGGCGGGCTTCGTCCCACACGGCCCGGCGGTCGGGGTGCTGGGCGAGCCAGTCGGCCCAGAAGCCCTCCGTTTCGGGCGTGGGGTGGGCGGCGGTTGTGAGGAAGTACTCGTCGTCGAGAAAATCAGCGAACGAGTACGTTTCGTAAGGGTTCATGCGCGTGAGAGGGAGGGTTCCCGGTGACAGTCGGCCATAAATGGCGGACGGTTGGGGGTTTACTCACGCGGGGGTGAAAAATTTTAGGGCAAAAACAGAAGAAGTGCGTTCGCCTGCTTTTGCCCCATTGAGTTGAGCGGAAAAAATTCAGCAGTTTTTCCGCACCCACTCCCAGAAGTATTCCAACGAAACGCCCATCGTTTCCAGGTCGTTGGTGAAGTGAACGAACGGGACCTCTTTGTCAGCACCCCGAAAAATGATGGGGCGAAAGCAGCCGGGGCACTCCCATTTGTCGTGCGACGTGCGGTGTTTCGACACAAACCGGCAACCGTGGGCTTTGAGAAAGCGTACCCAGCACCTCGTCGGAATGGGTCGGCGGTAATTTCCCATTACGCGGCAAGGGCAAGGGCTTGTTCTTCAATTTCGGTGTCTGCGGGCAGGTGGAAGTTTCGCAGAACGCCATCCCTGTCCACGTAACCCGAGGTAAAATCACGCGCCGATCCTTGCATCGACCAGCCCAGTTTGCTGAGTTCGGCGAATGCTTCGGCTTCGGAGGTGGCGGTGATGCGCTCGAAGTAATCCTCCAGCACCACGTACCGGAGCATGTACTTGGCCTCTTCGACGGTGCTGCCGTAGCCGGTTAGTTTCAACGCCGGGGCCACGGCGATAAAATGCTCGCCCTCGGAGAACGTAAAAATGCTCAACAAGCCCTCCACGCTACCGGGTCTTCCGAACTGGATTCTCAGCCAGTTTGGTTGGCCGTCGAGGGGTTGCTCTTCGTAGTTCCGTAATCCGTTCATGCGGTGCGCCTTACGTGTTGATGCGATTGAAGCGGTTCAAAAGTAAAGGTTAACGCGCTCGACGCAAAATTTATTCGCCTAAGCATGGACAGTGGCCATAAATGGGGAACGGTTCGTGGTTTGCTCACGCGGAGATGAAAAATTTTGAAAGAAAAAACGCCGCCCGGTTTTCCGGACGGCGTAGCAGGCGGGGCGTTCCGCCGCTCAACGGTCAATCATCCGCTGCGCGCTTTCCGGGTACCGCTCGCCCTGAATCTGAAGGCTCGCGGAAGCATCGGTAAGTTGCCGCACCTCATCGTCGCTCAGTTCGAGCGCGGCCCCGCCGAGGTTTTCTTCCAGCCGATGCAGCTTCGTCGTGCCGGGGATGGGCACAATCCAGGGTTTCTGGGCCAGCAGCCAGGCCAGGGCCACCTGCGCGGGGGTCGCGCCTTTCTGCCCGGCAAGGTTGGTCACCAAATCGACCACGGTCTGGTTGGCTTTGCGGGCTTCGGGCGAGAAGCGAGGGACGGCGTTGCGGAAGTCGGTTTTGTCAAATTGCGTGCTTTCGTTGATTTTCCCCGTCAGAAAACCCTTGCCCAGCGGGCTGAAGGGCACGAAGCCGATGCCGAGTTCTTCGAGCGTGGGCATAATCTCGGCTTCCGGCTCCCGCCACCACAGCGAGTACTCGCTTTGCAGGGCCACCACCGGCTGCACGGCGTGGGCGCGGCGGATGGTGTTCACCCCCGCTTCCGACAGGCCGAAGTGCTTCACCTTGCCTTCGGCGATGAGGTCGCGCACCGCCCCGGCCACGTCTTCAATGGGCACGGCGGGGTCCACGCGGTGCTGGTAGAACAAATCGATGGCCTCGACGCGGAGCCGCTTCAGCGAGGCTTCGACCACCCGGCGGATTTGCTCGGGGCGGCTGTTGAGGCCCACCGATTTTCCGTCCCGGATGTCGAAGCCGAACTTGGTGGCGATGACCACCCGGCCCCGGAACGGTTCGAGGGCCTCGCCGACCAATTCTTCGTTGGCGAAGGGGCCGTACACTTCAGCGGTGTCGAAAAACGTGACGCCCCGCTCGGCGGCGGCGCGGATGAGGTCGATGCCCTGCTGCTTGTCCACCGCCGGGCCGTAGCCGAAGCTCAGGCCCATGCAGCCCAGGCCGAGGGCGGAAACGTCAAGGCCGTTGGTTCCTAAGGTGCGTGTTTGCATGGGTGTTTGGGTTGATGAAAAATGGTTTGATGCGGAAACAAAACCTCAATTCCCCACCCGGCCCTGCTCCACCGCCGTGTAGCGGTCGCCGTGAATCGTGATTTTCGCGAAAGCGCCGTCCAGTTCGCGGAGTTCGGCGTCGGTGAAGTGCAGGTCGGCGGTGGCGAGGTTTTCGCCCAGGTGCGCCAGCTTGGTGGTGCCAGGGATGGGCACAATCCAGGGTTTCTGCGCCAGCAACCAGGTCAGGGCCACCTGCGCCGGGGTCAGGCCACGGGGGTTGCCGAAGGCCAGGAGCGCCTCGACGACGGGCCGGTTGGCCTTCATCGCTTCCGCCGTAAACCGGGGTAGGTCGGCGCGGTTGTCCTGACCCTTGACGAACTTCGTCTGCTCGTTCAGCAAGCCCGTCAGGAAGCCCCGGCACAGCGGGCTGTAGGGCACGAACCCGATGCCGAGTTCCTGGCACAGGGGCAGCACGCCTTTTTCGGGGGCTTTCCACATCAGCGAGTACTCGCTCTGAATCGCCGTGAGCGGCTGCACGGCGTGGGCCTTGCGGATGGTTTCGACGCCCGCTTCGCTCAGGCCGAAGTGGCGGACTTTGCCCGCCTGAATCAGGTCGCGCACCGTCCCGGCCACGTCTTCGATGGGCACGGCGGGGTCCACCCGGTGCTGGTAGAGCAAATCGATGTAATCGGTGCGGAGGCGTTTCAACGACGCATCCACCACCGCGCGGATGTGATCGGGGCGGCTGTTCAGCCCGGCCATCTGGCCGTTCTGGAGGTTGAAACCAAACTTGGTCGTGATGACGACGTTTTTGCGCACGGGGGCCAGGGCTTCGCCGACGAGTGCCTCGTTGACGAACGGCCCGTACACCTCGGCGGTGTCGAACAGGGTTACGCCCAGGTCAACGGCCTGGCGGAGGGTCCGGAGCATGGCGGCCCGGTCGGGCGCGGGGCCTCGGTGGTAGTTCATGCCCATGCAGCCCAGGCCGAGGGCCGACACGGTGAGCGCGTGCTTGCCCGTGCCCAACGTGCGGCGTTTGGTGATGTTGGCTGGCCCTGAGGCCAGCGCCGCCCCCGCCACCAGGGCGGCTCCCAGCCCGGCCCCGGTTTTCAGAAAGCCCCGGCGGTTCGGGGCCGTTGCTGCGTTGGTTTTCATGGCGTGTTGATGGTTTTGAACGTTTGCCGTCAGGCATTTCTGAATTTCATCGGGCTGAGGTCGGTGTGCTTCTTGAAAAAGTTGTTGAAATACGTCGGGTAGTCGTAGCCCAGGCCGTAGGCGATTTCGGCGATGCTCCAGTCGGTGTGTTGCAGCAGGGCTTTGGCTTCGCCGACAACCCGGTCGGCGATGTGGGCCGTGGTGGGCCGCCCGGTCACTTCCTTCACGGCCCGATTGAGGTGGTTGACGTGGACGGACAGCCGGAGCGCGTAGTCCTGCGCGGTGCGGAGCGTGAGGGGTTTGTTAGGGCTTTCGATGGGAAATTGCCGCTCCAGCAGTTCCAGAAACAGGGAAGCAATCCGGGAAGCGGCGTTCTGCGGCTTGCTCAACCCGTCGGCGGGTTGCAGCTTCAGCGTTTCGTGAATGATGAGGTTGACGTAGGTGCGAATGAGTTCGTCCTTAAATGGGTAATCCGTGTCCTGTTCGGCCAGCATTTTCCGAAAAATGGCGGAGAAGGTTTCGGTCTGGTCGGGGGTCAGGAGGAACACCGGGCTGCCACCGATTTTGAACAGGGGCGATTGCTGCAAGCTCTCGGACCGGTCGTGGGGTTTCAGAAACTCCTCGGTGAACAGGCAGGCGTAGCCCGTCTGGAGGTCGGTGAGCCGTTCGACGGAGTAGGGAACGAACGGGTTGGCGAAAAACAGCGACGTGCCCTCCAATCCGAGGCTCCGGTCGGCGTAGTGGATGAGCAAGTGCCCCGTGCTCAGCACGATTTTGTAAAAATCCCGGCGAACGTACGGGTGGGTTCGGCTGGCGGGCAGGTCGATGGCGTACACCTTGAAGCCTTTGAGCTTCAACTCCACGGAAGTTGCTTCGGCGTTTTGCATTTCAGTCCGGCGCTGCATGGGGCGATTTCCAAGCGTTTAGATTCCGGTGATTTTTCGGTTGAACGCGTAAATCAAACTCACGTTCCAGATGAAGTCCTTGCTCGGAATGTTGGTGCGGATGGCTTTGTTGACGATGGATTGCAGGCTGAGGGGGAAATCTTTCTTCACCAGCGCGAAGGTCGAAGTTACGTACACGCCGTCCACGCCGTCCATGTTGAGGTAATAAAGTTGGGGCCCCGCCTGCAGGGAAAGCGTTTTGGTGAGGGGGATTTTCGTGAAGCCCGCCCGCAGGGCCAGCAAATGCACCACCTTCGAGAGGCCCGGATCCAGCCCGCGGGCTTGCAGGTAGTACAGGCCGGCGTTGGCGTGTTTCGACACCAGGTAGGTGGGCACCACCTCGGCGGCGACGGCCCGCTTCGCCACGAGCGTTTCGGTTGGCGAGCCGTCCGGCGTGCGCGCGGGCAGGAAGGCCACGGCCGGGTGCGCCCCCACGTTGAGCAGGAATCGGCTCGTTTTCAGGGCCTGGTAGCGCCCCCAGAACAGAAACGTCCAGGGTTTGCCTTCCATCGAAAACCGGAGCTGCGGGTCGAAGCTCCACCGGCCCTTGCCCACCGACAGGTCGAACATCACGGCGGGTTTGCCGAGCATGAACGTGGGCAGCAGCGAAATGCCGTTGTTGGTCAGGGTAACGCCCCCGGCCAGGTGGCCAACCTGGCGGGTGCTGTCGGCGGACTGGGAAAACGCGCGCTGGGTCAGCAGAAGCAGCACGAGGAGAACCGGGGCAAAAACCGTTTTCATGAACAAGGAGCGTAGCGATTACCCGGCAAAGGTCGCTGACACCCAGAGGCTGACGTAACGATTTTCAAAGCGAAACTTACGAATTTCAAACAATCGGTTTTCCGTTTCAGGAAAACAGGTACGCCACCACGCCCGCCAGCAAATACTTCCGCAGTTCTTCCAGCGCCCGGAAAATCAAATTGTACGCGGATTGCTGGCTCACGGCCAGCACCTCGGCCACCTGCCGGTAGTCGAGGCCCTCGAAGTAGCGGAGTTGCAGGGCCTCGCGCTGGCGCGGCGGCAGGCGGTCGAGGCAGCGGGCGAGGTCGTCGAGTCGGCCCGCGTCGTGCTGACGTTGAATCAATTCGTCCTCGTGCGAGGGCGTGGCGTAGGTCGCCGTTTCGACCGGGTTGTAGCCCGTGTCCGAATCAACTGGGTTCAGGCGGGCCTGTTTTTCGACCTGGTTGAAAATCCGGTTTTTGAGCGATTTGATGAGGTAAAACTTGATCGAATCCGTGTCGCCGAGGCGCTCGCGTTTGGTCCAGACTTCCACGAACACGTCGTGCAGGCAGTCGCGGACGAAGTCCTCGTCGGGGCGGAGGCTCATGCCGTAGCGGAAGAGCGTCTGGACGTGCTGCCGGTAGATGGCGGCGAAGGTGGCCTCGTCGCCTTCCTTGAAATGCTGCCACAAAACCCGGTCGTCGGGCTGGGGGTGCGAGGCCATGAGGGGGTAGCGGAAAATCCGGACAGGTCGAGCGTTTTTGAAAAATAAGCCGAAAAAATAGCACCCTTCGGCGACAGGCGAGTAAAAATAAGCGCCTGTCGCCGAAGCCAATGGCGTTTGGGTCAATCTTACAGCAAGTTTTCTGAAACGTACACGATGTTGCCCGCTTCTCGCGGGTAAGCCCAGCGAGTTGGCCAAAACCCCGGATTATTTTACGGGTTTCTCGCCCGTCCACTCGTTCAGTTCGACCAAATACCCGTCGGGGTCGGGGATGTAAATCTGCTTGACGCCGTCGAAGCGGGTTTGGGCGTGGTAAGGCAGGTTGCGGGTTTTCAAAAACGCCTCGGCCTTGTCGATGGATTCGACGAACACGGCGAAGTGGCTCCCGTTGCGGTCGTTGACCACCGGCTCGGTGCGCCCGGCCAGGAGGTGAATCTGCTGGTCCGCGCCGAGCCTAAACCAGGCCCGGATGGCTTTCAGGTTGTCGGGCACGGGGATGGGCTGGAGGCCGAGGACTTCGCCGTAAAATTTCCGCGACGCCTCAAAATCCTTCACCTGAAGGGCGACGTGGTTGTGCTTGACGATGCCGAGGCCGGTTTGGGCGCGGGCGACGAACGGAACCGAAAGCAGAAGCGCGAAAAGAAGAACGTTACGCACGGTTTGGAGAAAGAGGAGTGTACAAAAACATACCTTCCGCCGACAAATCTTCGTCAAGGTCGGGCCAGTGAACGCCCTGCCCTGTGCCAATGAGCCGCCAATTTTGGCGTTCTGGGTCACTGGCATTCAGCAGGCGGGGAAACCAGACCAGCGGCGAACCGACCGTCCGGCCATCCTGAAGGTCGAAATAAACCTTGTCGTGGGTAAACCAAACAGCGCGAACGCGGAGGGCGTCGGTCTCAATCGTGACGGTTTTCATGAGCCAAAATAGGTTTTCCACTTGTCCAGAAGCAGGCTCTGGTGTTGCCGAATCAGCGTTTCAGCCTGCTTCAGTTCCTTTGGTTTCAATCCTTCGTTTTTGACCAAAGTTACCGGAATCAGGTTGAACTTGGCTACCCCATCGCCTTTCTCGACGTGGACGTGTGCCGGTTCGTGTTCATTGCTGTAAAAGAAAAACCGGAAGCCGTTGGCCAGCAGAACGTTGGGCATGACAAAAAAATGGCAACCCCGAAGGGTTGCCAAAGGTATTTAATTCCGTCGTCGGTTACTTCCCGCTATTCCCCGCCTTGCCCTCCGGCATGAGCACCACCCGGATCAGGTTGGGGCCGAACACCTTCTGGGCCATGCTTTTCACCGAAGCGACGGTCACGCCGTCGATGAGGGCCTGGGCGCGGAGGATGTCCCTGGGGTTATCGCCGTTTTCGTAGGCCGAACTCAGGCGACCCAGCCAGTAGCGGTTTTCGCGCTGCTGCACTTCGAGGGCGCGGCGGGCTTCGGCTTTGAATTTTTCCAAATCCTTCGGATCGGGGCCGTTCGTTTTGATGCCCTCGATGATGGCGAGGGTTTTCTGGCCCAGTTCGTCCACCCGGCCGGGGTTGGTGCCGTAGCCGATGCGGAACTGGTAGCGGGGCACGGGCAGTTTGCTCAGGTTACCCGACGAGCCGATGCCGTACACGCCGCTTTCCTTCTCCCGGATTTCCTCGATGAGCTTGATGTTCAGAATTTCTTCGAGGGCGTCGAGGTTGGCCGCGTTTTCGACCGTGTAGGGCATATCGCCGGTGAACACGAGTTGGGCCTGCGACTTGTCGTCCAGGCCTTTGTACACGGTTTTGGTGATGTTGCCCTTCGGGGCGCGGATGCCCAGGTCTTTAAAGGTTTCCTTTTTGCCGGTGCCGGGCAGGGTGCCGAGGTACTTCGTCAGCAGGGGCGTGATTTCATCGACTTTGAAATTCCCGACGAAGAAAAACGTGAAATCCGAGGCGTTGCCGAAGCGCTCGTTGTAAATCTTCATGGCCCCGTCGAGGCTGATTTTGTCCACGTCGGCGGGTTTCATCGGCATCCGGCGGGGGTTGTAGGCCCCCAACACCGCCGTCAGCGTGTCGTAAAAGACTTTGGTGGGTGGGGGCGTGGCTTCCTGCTGTTCAAGTTGGTCGCGCTGGTTGCTCAGAAAGCCCTTCACCACCTCCGGGTCCTTGCGGGGTTTGGTCACGTAGGCGTGGATGAGTTGCAGGGCCGTTTCCAAATCCTTCGGCGAGGCGCTGCCCTGGAAGCCGTCGCTCAATTCGCCCACGAACGGCGTGACGTTGACGATTTTGCCCGTCAGGTACTTGCGGAGTTGTTTGGACGAAAAATCAGCCACGCCGCTCTCGATGGCCAGCACGTTGGAGTAGTCGGCGTTGTAGTAGTCCTTCAGGCCGTACAACGAGGTGCCGCCGGGGCTGTGGGCCGAAATCAGGATTTCGTCGTTCTTGAAGTCGGTCGGTTTCAGCACCGCCCGGAGGCCGTTGCCGAAGGTGAGTTCGGTCACGCCCAGTTCGGGGATGGTTTTGGTCGCAGCCACCTTGCCGCCCGTGGGCAGCGCGGTCAACAGCGGGGCGGTCACGACCTCGTCCACGTAGGCCGTCACGTCTTTCCCGGCGTTGTCAATCCAGCCGAGCAACTGGGCCTCGGAGGGCAGTTTGTCCGCCTCTTTTTCGGGGGCCATCACCACCACGGCGCGGTTGTCTTTGGTGATGTACTTGCCCGCCACGGCGTTCACTTCCTCCAGTTTGATACCGGGCAGTTGCTCCTGCACGAAGGGGAAGTACGTTTCGATGCCCATCGACGAAGCCCCGTCCACGAAGTTGCTCACGTACTGAAAGGCCAGTTGCTGCGAATTCGTCTTGTCGCGTTCCTTGAACCGTTTTTCGGTGCCGGTGAGCAGTTGCTGCTTGGCGCGGTCGAGTTCGGTGGCGGTAAAGCCGAATTTTTTCACCCGCTCGTTTTCGTCCAAAACGGCCTTCAGGCCCCGCTCCAGCGCCCCCGATTTGGCCACGACGAAGCTCTGGAAAGCGTCGTATTTGCCGATGAACCCGCCCGCGTTGCTGAACCCGAACTGAAACGGCGGGTCGGCCTGCTTGGTGAGTTCCTGGAGGCGGTTGCTCAACATCGTGTTGAACAGGCTGCGCACGATGAGTTGGCGGCTGTCGGCGAAGGTTTTCTCCATCAGCCTCGGCTGTTTGTGCAGCACCATCGCAATCGTGTTGGGCTGCTCCTTGTCGGTCACGATGGCCACCTTCGTGTCGGCGTGGGCCGGAATCTCGAAGTCGGGGCGGGGCTTCGGGCTGCTGGCTTTCGGGATGCCGCCGAACTGCTCCTTGATGAGTTTTTCAACTTCATCGACGTTGAAATCGCCCACGGCGATAATGGCCTGGAGGTCGGGGCGGTACCAGGTTTTGTAGAAGGCCCGGATGGTTTCGGGCTTGAAATTCTTCAGCACCTCCTCCGTGCCAATCACGTTGCGCTGGCCGTACCGGCTGCCGTTCATGATGACGGGGAAGTACTTGTCGCGCATCCGCTGCTGGGCGCCCTTGCCGCCGCGGAGTTCTTCCAGAATCACGCCGCGCTCCTTGTTGATTTCCTCTTCGTCCATCAGCAGGTTGTGCGACCAGTCTTCGAGGATGTCGAAGGCCCGGCGGAACACCCCCGCCGAGTCGGTGGGCACGGGGAGCATGTACACGGTCTGATCGAAGGAGGTGAAGGCGTTGAGGTCGTCGCCGAACTTGATGCCGTTTTTCTGGAGAAAACTGACGAGTTCGTTTTTCGGAAAATTCTTCGTGCCGTTGAAGGCCATGTGCTCGGTGAAGTGGGCGAGGCCGTTTTCGGCGTCGTCTTCGAGCACGGCCCCCACCCGCGTGGCGAGCATGAGGTGGGCGCGGTTTTTCGGCTCGGCGTTTTTGCGGACGTAGTACGTCAGGCCGTTGGGCAGGGTGCCCTTGCGGGTGAGCGGGTCGAAGGGCACGGGCTTCGAGAGGTCGGTGGCGGTCTGGGCCAGGGCGGTCAGGTTGACCAGCAGGGCGAACAGGGCCAGCGCGGCGGGACGGAAGGGGCGTTGGTTCATGAACAGATTGACAGGTTTTGGTTTGGTGTAAATCGATGAAGTGCCGGGCAACCGGCGGAGGGTTGGGTGAACCCCGAAGGTACGGCAAAGACGGACGAAAATGCAACGCGGAGGCGAAACGACGCGGGGCTGCGGGCTTTGGCCGGGGGACGCCCGGCCCGCCGCTACCACGCGTTCCGCAAAAACCGCAGCCAATTCCCGGAAAACACGTTTTCGACGTCTTCCGGCGAATACCCCCGTCGGCTCAGGATGCCGCGCAGGTTGGGCAAATCGGCGATGGTGTCGAGGTCGGCGGGGGACTGCTCCGTACCGAACGTGCCGTCGAGGTCGCTGCCGATGCCCACGTGGAGGCTGTTGCCGGTCAGTTGGCAGACGTAGTCGAGGTGGTCGGCGAGGGTTTCGAGGGTCACGCCCTCGGCGCGGGGGTCAATCTGCCGCTGGGTCAGACCGGGTTTGAGCATCCAGGCGTCGCAGCACCCGCCGATGACCGCCCCCCGTTCGGCCAGGCGGAGAATCTGGCCGTTGGTGAGCTGGCGTTGGTGGGGCACCAGCGCCCGGCAGTTGTGGTGGCTGGCCCAGACCGGCCCTTGAAACCGTTCCAACGCCTCGTCAAAGCCTTCGTCGGTGAGGTGGGTCACGTCGAGAATCATCCCCAGCGCGTCCATCTCGCGGAGCAGGTCGCGCCCGGCGGGGGTGAGCGGGCCGCTCAGTCCCGTGCCGGGGGCGTAGCGGTCCGGCCCGTAGTGCGCCGGGCCGAGCGCCCGCAGGCCGTAGGCCCAGGCTTTTTCGAGGTACGACAGGTTGACGAGCGAATCGGCCCCTTCGAGGCTCAGCACGTAACCCACGGGTTTTGCCGGGGCCGGAATCGCCTCATCCTGCCAGAGCCGGAGGTGGTTTTCGAGCGAAGCCCGATCCCGAATTTGCCGCATTTCGCCCGCGTCTTCCATGGCTTCGTACCAGGCGCGCTGGGCCTGGGTCGCCGCCCAGGCCTGGTGGGGCGAGCGGTAGCCCGCGCCCGGCAGGGTGCCGTTCTCTTCGGTACAGCGGGCCAGTTGGGTGGCCACGACCAGCCCCACGCCGCCCCGGCGGAGGTCGGGCAGGGAGACGGTGCCCCGCCCCCGGTCGATTTTGTCGGTCAGGCCCGCTTCGGCGGCGCGAATGGCGTGGGCCGGGCAGCGGTAGTCGCGGTTCCAGTCGAGGGCGTTGAGGGCCAGGTCGAGGTGGGCGTCGATGAGGAAGTTCACAGTTGGGAGTTGGCAGTTGGCAAGCACCGCTTCCGGCAGATTGTGGCTTGTGGCCCGTCAGCTAAAGCAGATGGCAAGACGGGAAAGTCCCCGCGCGGCGTCCGCTCCGGGACTAAACGACTATTTTGAGTTTCAGCCCCAACGGGGCTTTCCCGTCTTGCCGTCTGCTTTAGCTGACGGGGGTAGCCGACGGGGGTAGCTGACGGGCAACCCTCAGTGCCCCCGCGCCGTCACGGCCCAATCCGTCACGTACCGGCTGTTTTCCACGACGTGAACCCGGTCGTAGAGGTTGACCGTCGGGCATATGTGCACGGGCACGCCCAGCCACACCTCGCCGGGCCGGTGGGCGCGGGCGTCGGGCAGGCGTACCACGAGGTGCTCTTCGCTCTGGGCCACAGGCACGGCCTCAGGGTGGTCGGGAAACACCACGCGGGGCAGGGGATTTTCCGCCGCCACCGATTTATGCCCCAGGTCGAGGCAGAGCGTGGTTTCGTTGACCACCGAAATCACCCGCGTCAGCAGCACCGCCGCGATGGCGAAGGGCAAATCGGGGAAAAGGTGGCCGTAGCCCGCGTCCCAGAACACGAAGGTGCCGGGGCTGGCCTCCACGCCGGGCCGCCGCCCGTGGATAGAAAACGTCGGCGTGCCGCCCATGACCACCGTGAGCGCCCGGTTGCCGAGTTGCTGCCGGGTTTTTTCCACCAGGGCGAAGGACGCGTCGGCCCACTGCGTGCGCTCGGTCAGGTCAGTGTCGCGGACGTGGCCGTCGTAGCCGTGCAGGCCCACCACGCGGAGACCGGGGAGGGTGTGGCAAAAATGGTAGAACGGCACCGCGTCGTGGGCGGCCAGCCCCGTGCGGTTCATGCCTACGTTGAGGTCGAGAAACACGCCGAGGGGCGACGAGGCGAACAGCGCCGACAGGTCGCGGGCCGCGTCGGGGTGGTCCACCAGCGCGGCGAACCGCGTACCGGGAAACTCCGCCCGCAAGTGCCGCAGGCGCTCCCGGTTCGGCCCCACCACGGGGTAGGCCAGCAGCACGTCGGGGGCACCGGCCTCGGCCAGCATCCGGGCCTCGGCGGGCGTGGCGCACTTGAATTTGTGAAGGCCCGAGGCCAGCAACAGGTCCGTCACGGCCCGCATCTTGTGGGTTTTCACGTGGGGCCGCAGCCGGTTGGCGTCGCCGCCGAGGGCCACGGCCCGGCGGATGTTTTCGCGCACGCGCCCGGCGTCCACGAGCAGGCTGGGCGAATCGAACTGGTCGGGGTTTTCGACCGGGAACAGGTCAACGGGCATGAGCGGAAAATCGGATGAGCCGCCCAAAGTAGAGGCGCGCGGGCGTTTCTCCAAATCGAAAACCTCCCAGGGGCGAAGCTTGCCTTTGCCCCTGCGGATGCTCAACCCGCCTCACCGGGCCAGCCTCGGCCCCTCAAACTGGCTCAGGTTGAGCAGCGGAATCTGCGCCTGGTAGGCTTGGTTGATGACGGCGATGAATTCGTTGGCCATCAGCGCCTGCCCGCGGGGGTTGAGCGAGACGCCGTCCACGGAGAAAATCGAGTTGGGCAAAAGCTGCCCGTCGCGGAAAAAATCCGATTCCACCCGGTTGCCGAAAAAATCGAGGTAGCCGGTGTCCGTTTTCTGAAACAGGGCGTTGGCATCGAGCAAAGGCCAGTTGCGGGCATTGGCTTCGGCGCTCAGCGTGGCGTTGTACGCGTTCAGCGCCTGCTGCACCTGCTCGATTTCGGCCACGTCGAGCACGTCGTCGTTGTTGAGCGGGGCGATTTTGAAAAACCCTTTCGAAAAACCCGCCCGCGTCAGAAACCCAATCGAATCGGCCGACATCAGGATGCGGTCGGATTCGGTGGCGGTGCGCACCTCGCCCGTGCCCGTGGTAATCCAGTACGGCGTGAAGGCGTCCTTCCGGAAAGCGGCCAGTTCGCCGGGGCGCATCAGCAGGGGCAGCAGCGTGGGGTCGGGCAGGTTGGCCACCACCCCCTTCGCGCCCTGGCGGGCCAGGGCGTCGAAAAGCAGGTTGACGTTGGTCGAAAACAGCCCCGGCTCCGTCAGCGGGCGGGTACCCCCGCTCGTGACGAACTCCGCCAGGTCGGCGTCGCCCAGCCAGAACGTGAAAAACGTGGGGCGGCTTTCGGTGACGTACTGCGCGTAGGTTTTCTGCTCCTGCCCGGCGGGCAGCAGGCGCTCAAACAGCGCGTTGCCCGTGGCCGAGCCGTAGCCGGGCACGTTGACGTCGGCCACGCGGAGGCTGGGCACGCCGAGGTTCTGGTTGTCGCCGGTGAATTTGGTGTACAGCCGGGGGTTCTGGCTGCGCAGGGCCAGGTTGGCGGTGACGGCCTCGTACCTGAGGGGACTGAGGCTGGTCAGCACCTGGTAGCCGGTTCCGTTTTCTTCGGTTTCGGCGAAAAGGGGTTGGTTAAACTCCTGCCGCCCGCTCACCAGGGCCAGTTGCCGGGCCAGCAAGTTGGGGTAAGCCGCCAGTTGGCCGGCCCGGTACAGCCCGCCGTTCATCATACCCGCCGTCACGGAAGCGCCAATGGCCACGTACCGGCTCGCATCGGCCTGCCCGACCAGGGCCGGTTCGGGTTCGGGGGAATTTTTGCAGGCCGCAAGCCCGAGTAGTCCGAGAAAAAGCCCCTTCAGGCCGTTCCCGGCGGACTTACACAAACAAAGCAAGGGTTTCATGGCGATGTCGATGAAGTGAAATGCGCCCGGAGTCAACGGGCGTTTGCGGGGTGGCTCCGGGGTGGGGTTCCAAAAACCATTCCCCGTCTGAACGAAAAAAAGGCGGGTTTCGGAGAAAAACGGCACGATTTCTGCGGCTCGTTCGGGCGGGTGCCCGCGAGCGGCGGTGACCCGTGGAAGTTCGCGGCTCGTTGGGGAAAATCCCCGCCGGGTCAGAAAATTTTTCGGCAAAAAACGCTTTTCCCGCACGCTGAGGCAACGTCGCCCAACTCGTCACCTTTCCAGTCACGCCTCCGGGTGAAAATTGGCATGATTTTCGCGCCGGTTTGGCGCGTTCGGTATTCCCGTGGCCCGGCAGGGCCGTTAAGTTCTCGAATGCTTGAACCTAATGTTCAATTTTCAATGCTCAATGCTCAATATTCAATGATTGAAAGTCAGAGAAATAACCCATTGAACATTGAGAATTGAGCATTGAATCGCGCGGCGGACCGCATTGAACATTTTTAGCGTTCCCAATCAGAACTTAACAGCCCTGCCGTGGCCCGGCGGATGCGGCGCGGTTGCCCCGGTGTCGGCGCAATCATTCCCCGCAGGCTGGTCGTAACGTTCTCCTAACCCCAGGTTTGTGGCTGACAGCCAACCGATTCGGCGCATGAAACAACTCTAACGGGCAAGCGGACCCCGCCGGTTTTCCGCCGGTCGGAACGGCCCCAATTTTCCGGGCATGGCGTACCTGCACAGCGCAAAGCGGTCGTTGGCGCTGGTGCTGGCGTTGCTGACGCTGGCATCGGGTCAGCGCGCGCGCCCGCCCGAAACCGTGGCCCCTTCCCGCTACCGCGTCGAATTTCTCAACGTCAACACCCCCCAGGCCGAGTTTTGCCCCGTGTACTACCAGGACGGGCTGGTGTTCTGCGCCCAGCGTGGCGACGCCCGGCGTGGCGACGCCCGGCGTGGCGACGCTCAGTTAGACTTGTACTTCCTGCCCAGCCTGGCCGAACTACGATCCGGTACTCCCCCACCCTCGTCGCTCCGCAAGTTGACCGAAAGCGCCACGGCCAGCAACCGCCTCGGCACCGACGGCGGCAGCGGGCGTCCCGGTGCCATCCCGGCGGCAAGTGCCCCCAACCTGCCCGCCCGTGCGGGGGATTTTCAGCGCCAGCGCCTCCCCGAGGCCATCAACACCCCCGACCACGACGGCCCGGCCACCTTCACCCGCGACGGCAGCCGCATCGTGTTCACCCGCACGGTGGCCCAACCGGACGACGCCAAAAAAAGCCCCGACGCCGCGCCCAAACTCCGGCTCTACACCGCCGAAGCCCGCAACGGCGGGTGGGTCAACGTGCGGGAACTGCCCTTCAGCGCCCCCGACATTTCCTGCGGCCACCCCACCTTCGCCCCCGACGACCAGACGCTCTACTTCGCCAGCGACCGCCCCGGCGGGCTGGGCGGCACCGACCTCTACGCCGTGTCGTTCAGCGGGGGCACCTGGGGCAGGCCCGTCAACCTCGGCCCCGGCGTCAACGGCGCGGGCAACGAGGTGTACCCCTTCGCCGACGAAAGGGGCGTGCTTTACTTCTCGTCCGACGGCTACGGCGGGCTGGGCGGGCTGGATTTGTTTCTGGTCGATTTGAAAAGCCCCGGCTCCGGGCCAGTCAACCTCGGCCAGCCGTTCAACTCCCCCGCCGACGACTTCGGCCTGCTCACCGACGGCGACCGGCGGGGGGGCTTTTTCAGTTCCAACCGGCGCGGCAACGACGACATCTACCGCTTCACCCGCGACGTGACCGACTGCCGCTACCTGACCTTGACCGTGGTGGACGCCGCCACCCAGGAACCCCTCGACAGCGCCGCCGTGACCAGCCGCCTGCCCACGGGCTACGCCGAAACCCGCCCCACCCTCGGCGGGGGCCGCGTGTCGCTCTGCCTCGACGGGGGCCAGGACTACGTGCTCCGCACCGAACGCGCGGGCTACGCGCCCAGCGAAACCCGCTTCACGACCCGGAATTTGTCCGAAAACGAAGCCTCGCGCCTGCTGATTTCCCTGCAAAAAGAACCGCAGGAGGGGAAAAGTACCGGGCCAGACCCGGGCGGCGACGGGGAGCGCCTGCCCGAAGGCGTGTCGCGCTTGCAGGGCGTCATCCGCGACGACGCCGGGAAACCCCTGGCGGGCGTGCTCGTGCGGCTCACCAACGACTGCGGCGGGCCGGAGCAGCGCATGACCACCGGGCCGGAAGGTCGGTACGTGTTTTACACGTTGAACGGCTGCGATTACACGCTCGAAGCCACCCGCCCCGAGTACACGACCCACACCGACCGCGTTCGGGGCCGGGAACCCGTGGTTTTGGCGAAAAAATCGGTTTCCACTCCGAAAAAAACACCGACATCGGAGCCGAGATCCGCGTCGGCGGTCGTGACGAAACCGCCCGTTTCGGAAAAAGAAACTCCGTCAAACGGGAGCCTTTGGAGGCCCGGCGACCTACTCCCCCTGACCCTCCACCACGACCCCGGCCCGCCGACGCTCACCCGCGACGACACCCGCGACCTGGATAACGTCGCGGCCATCCTGAAAAAATACCCCGGTCTGCACGTCGAAATCCGCGCCCACACCGACAGCCGGGGCGAGGCCGAGGCCAACCGCGCGGCCTCGCAGCGCCGGGCCGAGGCCGTGCTCGGCTACCTCGTCGGCAAGGGCATCGCCCGGAGCCGCCTGCGGGCCACCGGCTACGGCGAAAGCCAGCCCCTCAACGAATGCCGCGACGGCATCGTCTGCACCGAAGCCGAATACCGCAAAAACCGCCGGACGGAGTTCAGGGTGAGGTAATACTGGATGAAAGGCAAGATGCTGGATGAAATTCAAGATATTTTATAAAAAACTGATACTGAATGGACTCACAAAATATCCAGCATCTTGCCTTTCATCCAGCATCCAAGCTTACATCCCATCAAACCGATACGCCAGAAACAGCCCCAGCGAGCGGTGGTAGAGGGGTTGGCGGGGTACGTTGCTGGCGTTGGCCAGGCCGTGCCCGTAGGTTATGCCGAACTGAAAATCGTTGCGCTCGAAGCCCACGGCCACGTTGAGGCCGTAATCGAGGCGCTTCAATCCGTTGGGGGCGAAGGCGTTCAACCGCACCACCGAGGCGGTGTCGGAGGCGGAGCGGAAAATGGCGCTGTCGGCCCGGTGGGTGCGACGGCCGTAGATGCCGTAGCCCACGTAGGCCCCGGCGGAGGCGTAAAACTTCGTCCGTTCGCCGCCCAACCTAAGCACGAGGTCCACGGGCAGGTCGAGGAAATGCAGGCTGGAGTTGACGCGCACCGGCTCGCCGATGAAAAAGCGCGAGTTGGCGCGGGTGGTGAGCCAGTAGCCACGGGGTTGGTACTGACCGCCAATGCGGAGGGTCAGCGGGGAGCGCAACAAGCGGAAATCAGCGGCAAAACCGAGGTTGAACGTGGGCTTCGGGGGCCGGGCCAGGGGCGGGAACGGCACCACGCCCAGACCCGGCGAGGGCGTCACGTCCACGAAGTTGACGCCCATTTTGAAAACCCGTTTTTCAAAGTTCAAAAACCCCTGCGCGGCGGCGGCAGGACCCAGCAGCAGGGCAATGACAAGAAGGCGAAGCGACATGCGAAGCGGTTTTACAGCCGCAAAAATGCAAAACCCCGGCGGACTGACCAGCCCGGCGGGGGTTTTGAAAAAGAATGTTCAATGCTCAATGCTCAATGTTCAATACTCAATGGGTTCATTTTCAACTTATTGAACGTTGAACATTGAGCATTGAACATTGTGCATTCTCCTGCCTTTCACTTTACCGCCACGTATTTCCCCCCGCAGGCTTCGATGCAGCCGTAGTGGAGCGTGAGCGTGGTGGGCGTGGGGTTTTCGTAGGTCCAGGTGTGCGAGGCGACCTGATTGGTGCCGGGGCGGAAACGCATTTCCAGTTTGTTGCCCTCCAGAATTTTGTACCGGTCAAACGAATCGCCCGTGGAGAGGCCGTTGGCGCGTTCGGCTACGAAACTGCCGTCGGCGCGGAACTCGATGGTTTCCACAAATTCCGCCGGGGTTTTCTGCCAGGTGCCGCTGCCGTCGCCGGGGTCGGCCAAGTGTTCGACCAGCCGCCACTTGCCGACCAGACTGCCGCCGTTGGTTTCGGCTTCGGTCGAGACGGTTTCTTTTTGGCAGGAGTAGGCGCTCGCCAGCACGACAACCAGCAGCGCAATTGCGGAGAGGAAGTATTTCATGGTTTAGAAAAATAGAGTTGAAACCCGTCGCGAAGGAGAAAACGAAAAACGACAACCGTTTTGGTAGGCGGGGCAAAAATTTTCTCACGGAAACGCCACCAGGGATGGACCAATTCGGTTTGGATTCAGGACAGCGAAACCGTTGAAACGGTTGAAAGCCCAAAGCAAAAAAGTCCGGCAACTCCCGAAGGAATTGCCGGACTTTTTTCTGAAAAACGGATTTCAGGAAAGCGTCGCCACGGCGGCCCTGATGCGGCCCACGGCCTCGACCAGCGCCTCGTCGGAAGCGGCGGTGGAAATCCGGATGCAGTTCGGCGCGCCGAAGCCCGACCCGGCCACGGTGGCCACGTGGGCCGTGTTGAGCAGCCAGCCGCTGAACTCATCAGAATCGCGGATGGTCGTCGTGCCGTCCGACTTGCCGAAGTACGCGCTCACGTCGGGGAAGGCGTAGAAGGCCCCGTCGGGCACGTTGACCCGGAAGCCGGGGATTTCCTTCAGCAGCCCCACCACGAGGTCGCGGCGGCGGTGGTAGGCGTCGGTCATCCGGCGGGTTTCGTCGAGCGGCCCGTTGAAGGCGGCCACGGCGGCTTTCTGGGCAATCGAGCAGGTGCCCGACGTGACCTGCCCCTGAAGTTTTTCCAGACCCTCGGAAATCCACTTCGCGGCGGCGGTGAAGCCGATACGCCAGCCCGTCATGGCAAAGCCCTTCGCCACGCCGTTGACGGTAATCACCCGGTCGCTGATTTCGGGCATCGAGCCGATGCTGAAGTGGCCTTCGGGCGTGAAGTTGATGTACTCGTAAATCTCGTCGGCCAGCACGTACACCCCTTCGTGGCGGGCCACCACCTCGCCGATGGCCCGGAGTTCGGCCTCGCTGTACACGCTGCCGGTGGGGTTGTTGGGCGAGGCAAACATGACCACCTTCGTGCGGGGCGTGATGGCGGCCTCAAACTGCTCCGGCGTGACCTTGAAATCGTTTTCAAAGGCCCCGTCGATGACTACCGATTTGCCCTCGGCCAGCTTCACCATTTCGGAGTAGCTGACCCAGTACGGCGCGAAGATGATGACCTCGTCGCCGGGGTTGACGAGCACCTGAATCGCGTTGGCCAGGGCGTGCTTGGCCCCGGTCGAAACGACGATGTGTTCGGGCCCCCAGGTCAGGCCGTTGTCGCGGCGGAGTTTGTCGGCGATGGCCTTGCGCAAGTCGGGGTAGCCCGCCACGGGCGAGTAGCCGTGGAAGCCGTCGTCGATGGCTTTTTTGGCCGCTTCGCAGATGTGCTTGGGGGTTTTGAAATCGGGTTCGCCCACGCTGAGGCTGATGACTTTGTGGCCCTGGGCAGCCAGTTCGCGGGCTTTTTTGGTCATGGCCAGCGTGGAGGATTCCTCCAGGGCGTTGATGCGGTCGGCCAGGGGGTGTTGCAGGGCGAGTTCGGCAGGTGCCATCACTTCAATTAGAAATTACGAATGACGAATTAGGAATGGTGGGAAAGACCGTTTGCAAAGGTAGCCGGTTGCGGGCAATGGGCGGGTGGGGGAATGGGTGATTTTTAAGGGAGTGGGGGAAATTTTAGGAGAATGGAAATTTCTTGCTGAAAATCCTGAAATTTTCCCAAAACATTTGCCATATGCTTCCGTAGCCCTTAGACGCTTTGGCTGACTTTACGAAGTCGTTGCTTTCCGTTTTGCTTGCTCAAGGTCTTTCATAAGGTTTTCGAGAGAGCTGCCTTTAAATTTGATGAGTTCTGCTAATAATTCAACGCGCTGAACGGTGTCGGACAGAATTAGCCATTTGAAACCTCTGTTACTAATAATTTGATATTCGACATCATGGAAAGAAAACCGGGTTTCTCGAATCGGTCGAAACGGTTTTTTGTAGCGGCAAATAACCTGAGACTTTTGATAATCGATGAGGATTGTTTCGAGCAAATTTTCAAACATCATGAAAATGGTCACGACGGCTAAAAGAAACCCCAAGACGATGAAAAAGTCTAACTGCCACTCGCCCGATGCTGTAATGGCGAAAACCAAGTACGCGCCCCCAACAAGAACCATGAAGAGCAACGGCAGAAACCAGATGAGGGGCCGTTGTTGAAAATTGGAATTTGTATACCGCTTAGAGTTGGGTGAGGCCACTGGGTTTCAAGTAATCAGTTCAAAAATCGAAGAATGAATCCGAAAGACACGGCAGGCCAGCTTTCGCTCCGTAACCTACCATTTTCCGCCCCAACTCACACGAATGCTATGCAATTTCTCCCGCTGCTCCTCCTGCTCGCCGCCCTCCCCGCCCTCGCCCAGCCCCCCAAACCCCTCACCGTCCGCCTCGAAAACCAGCGGGGCGCGTACCGCCTGCTCGTCGACGGCCAGCCGTACTTCATCAAAGGCGCGGTGGGCAACGATTATTTGGAAAAACTGAAAGCCTACGGCGGCAATTCTATCCGCACCAGCCCGAAGTTTCTCGACCAGGCCAATGCCCTGGGCCTGACGGTGCTCGTCAACCTGCCCGTGCGGGCCGAGCGCGACGGCATGAACTACGACGATGCCGCCGCCGTGCAGCGCCAGCACGACAACGTCATGCGCATCGTGCGGGAAGTGCGAACCCACCCCGCCACGCTGATGTACGCCCTCGGCAACGAACTCGATTTCATCCAGGCCAATGTGAAGGACAAGTACAATCTGAAGGTTTGGGACGCCGTGCAGGCCCTGGCGAAGCAGATTCACGCCGAAGACCCCAACCACCCGGTGATGACCGTCGTCGGCTCCATCAACCAGGAGAAAATCAGCGACCTGCTCGCCCGCTGCTCCGACCTCGACCTGCTGGGCATCAACGAGTACGGCGATTTGGACAAAATCCCCGGCTGGCTGCGCGAATTTGGCTGGCAAAAGCCCTACGCCGTGACCGAGTGGGGGCCGACGGGTTTCTGGCAGGTGAAAAAAACGCCCTGGAAAGCGCCCATCGAAGAAACCAGCAGCCAGAAAGCCGAAAAATACCGCCAGCGCTACGAAGGCACCATCGCCGCCGACCGCGACCGCTGCCTCGGTTCCTACGTGTTTCTCTGGCGGCAGCACCAGGAGCGCACGCACACCTGGTTCGGGATGTTCGACGAAACCGGCCTCGAAACCGAAGCTGTGGACGTGATGCACCGGGCCTGGACGGGCCAATGGCCCGCCAACCGCGCCCCCCGCCTCGACTCGGTGCGGCTGGGCGGCAAAACGGCTTTCGACGGCATCACCCTCGCGCCCGGCGCGCCCCAGACCGCCGAAGTCTGGTGCGCCGACCCCGACGGCGACGCCCTGCGCTACCGCTGGGAGGTGCTGCGCGAGGGCACGGACTTTCCCTACGGCGGCAACGGCGAGAAACGCCCGCCCGCCGTGCCCGGCACCATCGCCGAACCGACGGCCCGGCGAATTTCTTTCAACGCCCCCGTTGACGAAGGCCCCTACCGCCTCTTCGTGTACGCCTACGACGACCGCGGCCACTTCGCCACGGCCAACGTGCCGTTTTTTGTGAAAAAGTGACGGGTAGGTTTAACCGCAGAGACGCGGAGGTTACGCAGAGAGCGCAGAGTTTTTCTCTGTTTCCTCTGCTTAACCTCCGCGTCTCTGCGGTTAAAAATCAACTGGCGGTCGGTACACCCGAATTTCCTTCAACCCGGAAAGCGATTTGCCCGTCAGTTCGAGCGTGTGCGGGCTGTTGGGCACGCCTTGCACCACCGTTACCGGGTCGGTGGCGGGCACGACGGTGTCCCGGCTCATCGAAAACACCCGCCAGCGGAGCACGTCGCCACGTTTGAGCCAGGAAAGCTGCCGGAAGTCGTTCTCATGTTTCCGGAAAAACCACCCGTCCGCCGGAATGCGCACCCGCCCGGAGCGGGACACGAACAGCGTGTCGCTGCGGCCCTCGCCGTCGGAGCCGGTGCGGGAGCCGGTCACGCCGAAGCGGAGGCGCTGGCGGACGGAGTCCACCGCAATCACGGTGAGCGACCAGTCTTCGGCCTGGGGCTGGGGGCCGAGGTCGAAGTGGAGCAATTGCCCGATGCGGCGGAGGAAAAAGCCCTCCGGCGTGAGGCTGGGGCGGGTGTGGGCGTAGCTTTCGGCGAAGGCGGCGGGCCTTTTTCCGTCGAGCAGCACCGAAATGGGCCGGGCGATGGTCGCCGGTTTTTCCCAAACCAAATCGACCCGGTTGCCTTCAACGGGAAGCTGAAGCTTGCCGCTTTTCACCCGAAAATCCGCGCCCGCCCGCAGCGTCCGGACGGTTTTTTCCGAAAAACCCGCCGTCGGCAGGGCAACGAACAGCCGGTTCACCAGGTCGGCCATGAGCGCGTTGCCCCGGTCGTTGAGGTGGACGTGATCGGTGAGCAGGTCTTTTGCGGGCAAGTTGTTTTTCGCCAGAAAATCCTTCCATCCCCGCCGCGCGTCGATGAGCGCCAGGCCGTACTTCCGGCAAAGTTCGGGCAGCCACACGTCGGCGTGCCGGTCGTGCCATTCCTCGTTCTGCCCCACGGCCACGTGGTCGGTCTGCACGGCGATTTCCGCCCCGGTTTTGCTCCGAATGGCGCGGATGATTGTTTCGTAATCCGGCTCGTTGCCGTAGTCGTGGAAAATGACGAGGTCGGGGTACAGCGGCAGCACGTCATTTTCGACCATGCGTTTCAGCCGTTCGCTGCTGAAGCCGCCGATGGCCCGGTTTTCGACCAGGACGCGGTTCTGAGGATACCGGTTTTTGACAAAATCCCGGACGTTTTCCCACCACTTCTGCATGCTGATGGACTGGCCGTACACCAGAATCCGGACTTCGGTGAAGGGGGTGCTGAGCAGGTGGCCGGTGCGGGCGAGGTGTTCGGGGAAACGGACGAGCGAATCGGTTTGGGCAAAACCGGGGGCGGACAGGAGCAGGAAGGCGAGGAGGAGGCGAGTCATGAGCGCGGGAGTGGGTGGCCCGTCAGCTAAAGCAGACGGGCCGCGTTGACCGGTGGCGAAGTTCAGCAATTCCGGCGGATGGGTAGCCTGCCGTGTCGGATCGATTTTCCGAAAACTCCTGTCTTTCAATTCAGGAACACGGTCTTCCCCATTTTTGCCCTACGGACCGTTGCCGAGGCTCCGAAAATCGCCCTATCTTCGGCAACGCATTGCGCGTTTCCCATGAAAATCCTCCACACCGCCGACTGGCACCTCGGCAAACGACTCGACGCGTTCTCGCGGTTTGACGAACAGGTCGAAGTCATGGCCGAACTCTGCGACCTGGCCGAGCGCGAGGCCGTGGACGCGGTCATCGTGGCGGGCGACCTCTACGATTCGTTCAACCCGCCCAACAACGCCGCCGAACTGCTCTACAAAACCCTGCGCCGCCTTTCCGATGGCGGGCGGCGGGCGGTGGTGGCCATCGCGGGCAACCACGACCAGCCCGAGCGCATCGAAGCCCCCGACCCCCTGGCCCGGGCCTGCGGCATCGTGTTCGCCGGTTTTCCTCACACGAAAATCGAGTGCTGCCGGGTCAGCGAGGGGGTGGAAGTGCTGCGGTCCGACGCGGGGTTTGTCGAATTGAAACTGCCCGGTCGGGCCGTTCCGCTCCGGCTGCTGCTGACGCCCTACGCCAACGAACTCCGCCTGAAAACCTTTCTCGGCACCGACGACCCCGAAGCCTCGCTCCGCGACGTGCTCCGCGCCCACTGGCAGCGCCTGGCCGATGCCTACTGCGACGACCGGGGCGTGAACCTGCTCGCGGCGCACCTGTACCTCATGCGCGAGGGCGACGATACCCCGCCCGAAGAACCCGACGACGAAAAGCCCATCCTGCACGTGGGCGGGGCGCAGGTGGTGTTTACCAGCGCCATTCCGCCACAAATCCAGTACGCCGCCCTCGGCCACCTGCACCGCTACCAGGTGGTCGACACCCAGCCCTGCCCGGTGGTGTACAGCAGCAGCCCCCTGGCGTACAGCTTCAGCGAAGCCAACCAGACGAAGTACGCCGTCATCGTGGAAGCCGAGCCGGGACAGCCGGTGAAGTTCCGGAACGTCGAACTCACGAAAGGCAAACGCCTGGTGCGCAACCGCTTCGAGGTGATGGACGAAGCCCTCGACTGGCTCGGCCACCACGCCGACTGCTACGTGCAGGTGACGATGGTGACGCCCACGTACCTCGAAGCCGCCGACAAAAAACGCCTGCTCGACGCCCACCCGGCGCTCATGCCCATCGTGCCCGAAATCCGACCGGCGGAGGAAACGCCCGAGGACGCCGCCCCGAACGGCGTGGATTTGACCAAAGGCATGGAAGCCCTCTTCGCCGACTACTTCCGCCAGCACCGGACGGTCAACAAAACCGGGCAGGAAGCCCCCGAATCGCTGCTGAGCCTGTTCCGGGAAGTGCTGGCCCTCGACGACGAGGAATGAAGCGTCAGGCATCGTAAAACCGCCGCGCCACCTGGGCGATGTACCCGAACGTCTGCTGGCTGCACGCGGTCCAGGAAAACTGCTGGGCGCGGTGGTAAGCTTTTTTGGCCAGCAACCGGCGGCGGTGGGGCTGCTGAAGCAGCGTGCGAAGGGCCTCCTCGATGCTGTCCACCGAGCGGGGGTTGAAGTACACGGCGGCGTCGGCGAGCACTTCGGGCAGGGCGCCGAGGCAGGAAGCGGCGATGGGCATCCGGTGGCCCATCGCCTCGGGCAGCGCCAGCCCGAAGGTTTCGCAGGCCGAGGGGTACACAAACCAGTCGGCCCGCTCGTACACCGGTCCCATTTCGGCGTGGGGCACCTCGCCGTGGTGAAAAATGCCCGTCTCGGCGCTGCGTTCGAGCAGGGGGCGCAGGGCGGCAAACGAGCGCGGGTTGCGCACCGGCCCCGCCAGGTGCAGTTCGAGCGGCGCGCCCTGCCGCCGCAGCCGCATTACCGCTTCGGCCAGGGCGGCCTGGTGTTTGTAGCGGTCGATGCTCGACACGTACAGCAGGCGCCAGGAAGTTCTGGCGGTCTGGAGCACCTCGTTCAGGGGCCGGGGATTCAGGAAACGCGCGTTTACGCCGTGGGGAATCACCACGGCATGTTCAAAACGGGTATTCAGCGCCCGCTCCACGCTGCGTTTGGAATGGTGCGTGATGAAAATCAGCCCGTCGGCCCGGCTGAACGCCAGCCGCAGCGTGCGCCGCAGGGTTTCCAGCCGCAGCCGGGGCTTCGTCCACAGCGCGTAGCGTACCCGCTCCAGGTCTTCAAAGGGCAGCAGGTTGTGGCACATGGCCACCTGGGGGTGAAACCCGCAGGCGTTGCCGCCGGGCAGAAACAGCACGTCGCAGCCCCGCCGCGCCCGGCCACCGAGCCGGAACAGTTTCCAGAACGATTTCCGGAAGAACGACCCGTCGAGGGCGGGCTGGTGGCATTTTTCAAGCCAGTCGCGTTCGGGCAGGACCCCGAGCACCCGCCGACCGCCCCACACCCGCACCCGCTCGAAGCCGTGCTCGGTGGGTTCGGCGTGGGCCAGCAGTTCGGTGAGGTAGGTCAGAGAACCACCCCCCAGGTTGGAAGCGTCGATGCCTAACACCATGCGTTGCGGAGGGATAGAGGGGTGACGTTGGGGTGGGTCAGGAGATTTTCCAGCACGTCAATCACCAGACCGGGCGAAATGACCTTCAGGCACACGTTGTCGGTGCAACGCGCTGACAAACAAACGCCGCAGGGGACGTTTTCCGTACGAAACACGTGGTGGCCCGCCAGGGGCGGAAACCACAGGCCGGGGTAATCGCGGGCGCTGAACAGGGCCACGACGGGCGTTCCCACGGCGTAGGCCAGGTGCATGGTGCCCGTGTCGTTGGCGACGCAGCATTGGCACCGCCGGAGCACCACGGCGCTTTGCCGGGGCGTAAACCGCCCGGTCAGGTCGTGCAGGCGGGGGTGGCGGGGCAGTCGGGCGGCCAGCGGGCGGTCGTCGGCCCCGCCGACCACGAGCACCTCGTAGCCCCGCCGGAGCAGCCAGTTGGCCACGTGCGCGAAATGGGCCACCGGCCAGCGGTTCTGCGGCCGGGCCGCCCCGACGACCAGAGCCACGGGGGGTTCTTCTTCGCCGAGGTGATTTTCCCGAAAAAAACGCCCGACCACGGCCTCGTCGCCGGGAGTGATGGCCAGCGGAAACGCCTCGTCGGCGGTCACGTGCAGGCCGTGGCGGCGCAGCAGGGCGAGCAGGCGGCTGCGCTCGTCGGGGAACGACCGGTGGGCTTCCTGAAAACGCCGGAACCACCGGGTCACCGCGATTTCCCAGCCGAAGGCGTGCGGAAAACCCGCCAATTTGGCCCAGACCACGTGCCGGAGCAGCGTACCCAGGCCCGCATGGTTTTGGGGGAGTTCGATGAACAGGTCGTACTGACCCCGGCGCACCCGGCGGAGCAGCGCCAGTGGCGCAAGGTCTTCAAAATCCAGCACCTCGTCCACCAGGTCCGGCCCGGCGAGGTCGCCGAGCGAAACCCGCCCCCAGCCGCCGGTGCGGGTCAGCAGGTGAACCTGCGCCTGGGGGAAACTGGCCCGGATGGCACGCAGGGCGGGCAGTGCGCAGAGCCCGTCGCCCAGCGCCCCGACCCGACCCACCAGCACCCGTCGCACGGCGGGGGCGTCGAACGGCCGGAACAGCCCCTGCGTCAGCCTTTGGAGCAGGTTGTTTTTTAGGGCATAATCCCAGGCGACAAGCTGTTTTTTCATGCGAAACCGGGTTTACGGCGTTTCAGCCACGCGTACAGTGGCGTCTTCACCCGTTGAAACAGGCCCGTGGGCGTGAGCAGACCCAGGGCCGTTGCCGCCGCGTACCAGCCCAACAGCCCCAGCCGCCGCGCCGGAGAGAGCGAAAACGGGCGCAGCACGGCCCGCGGAAACAGCCCCGCCACCAGGCCCAGGGCATTGACCAGCCCCCCGTGGCTGCGGTATTCGAGCAGCCAGTACGGGTAGGTTTGGCGGTAGTGTTTGCGCAGCAGCCGGTACGCCACCGCCGGGGTCGAAGCGCCCGCGTCGGCGAAGGCCCGCGCCACGGCGGCCACCGCCTGGGGCAGGCCGCCGTCGGTTTTTCGGAACCGCCGCCAGTCGCCGTGCATCGCGTCGCGCCAGGAGTCGGCGCGGTGACCCGCCGGTTGCAGGTCCTTGACGACGAGCGGTTCGGCCACGGTCAGCAGCCGCCCCCCGGCGAGCAGCACCCGCACGGCCAGGTACATCTGCGCGAACACGCTCCCGTCGGCGCTGTCAGAATTGACGCGCTGGAACGCGTCGTGCCGGAAAAACAGCCCGCCCACAAATCCGAACGACGCGTAGTGCGCCCAGGCCGTGGGTGCCCCGCCGGGCCACGCGGCCGTGGTGGTGGCCCGGCGCACCACGTCGTTGGTGCCATCGTGGCGGTAGTTGGTGAAGCCGACTTCGGGGCGATGGTGCCTTTCGAGCAGGTCGGCCAGGCGGGCCAGGGCATCGGGCGGGCCGAGGGTGTCGTCGTTGCCTAACGTGAGGCAGTAGTCGCCGGTGGCGAGTTCGAGCGCCCGGCGCAGGGTGCGGTCGTACCCCTGGTTGGTGGCGCTCCGCTCGTAGCGCACGGGGAAGGAGCAGGTTTGGGCAAACCGGGCGATTTGGGCGGGCGTGTCGTCGGTCGAGGCGTCGTCGGCGATGCAGATTTCCACATCCGGGTGCGTTTGCCGGGCAATTCCGTCCAGCGCGTCGAGCAGGTACCCGATTCGGTTGTACTGCGGAATACAGACGGAAATGGTCATGGTGCATGCGCGGCCTCCGCCGAAGAAGATGGGCCAAAACTAGGGGTCCGGGCGAAAGCCGCGCTACCGTTCGCTAGATAGTTGGCTTTTTTTTGAAAAAAGTAGTTTTCAGAAAATCAATTTGTTGAGCGCCGTTTGAGTGAAAAGTACCCCACCCTGACAGCGGTCGCCAGACCCTGTCAGCGGTGAAGCGGGAGTAGGTTAGCCGGCTTGGCTCCACCGCTGACAGGGTCTGGCGACCGCTGTCAGGGTGGGCTATCGTTTGAAAAATGAGTTAACCAGCTTCGTTCTCGACAATCGCCAGCAAGGCTCCCGCCAGCCGTTCGTACGTGAAGTGTTCGGCCACCCGCGCGTGCGCCCGCCGGGCCAGGGCGGCGCGCTTGGTGGGGTGGTCGAGCCAGTACCGGATTTTCTTTACACAATCCGGCGCGTCGGTGAAGTAGGCCCCGGTTTCGTTTTCGGGAAAACTCCTTCGCACCTCGTCGTTGGCTTCCGACAGCAGGAATCCGCCCGCGCCGGGCACTTCGAAACTGCGCATGATGACCCCGCCGGACGCGTGCTGCTCGCGGAACACGTTGAGCACGAGGGCTGATTGGGCCACGACCTCCGAAAACGCCGTCCCCACCACCGGCCCGCCCTGCCAGCCGGTTTTCAGGCGGCTGCCCTGCCGTGTGCGGGTTTTCCAGGCTTGGTTTCCCCAGATTTTCAATTCAACTGCCCCGGCGATTTTTTCGAGAAACGCCTCGCGCCGCCGGTCCCAGTTGCCGATGAACACGACCGCGTGCGTTTTCGGGCCGTCGGGCGGGTGGCAGGGGTGAAAATCGGGGTCCCAGCCGAAGGGAAAAAACCGGGCGTTGACGCCCAACTCCCGCAGGCGTTCGGCCAGGGCCACCGACCAAATCAGGTACACGTCGGCTTCCCGCGCCGCCCGGAGGTGTTCGGGCCGGGCACTCGGCGCGGGAGGAAACAGGCTGTCGGGGTTGAATACGACGAGGCGGCAGCCCGTTGCGCGCACCCGCCGAGCGGTTTCGGGCATCAGGAAATCGCCGCGAAAGGCGAGCAGCAGGTCAGGTTTTTCCCGCTGGACCGTGGCCAGCAGGTGGGCATTGAAACTCCGGCTCAATCCCCGCCGGAGGCCGAAGTGATTGCAGGTCAGGCGGTGAATGACCCGGTTGCGCAGCCAGGGCATCCGGCCTTCGCGGGCCACGTCGAAGGACACCACCCGGTGGCCGAGCGCCCGGAAGGCGCGGGCATAGGCGTGCTCGAGGGCGTCGGGGGTGAAAAGGCCGTAGAGGAGGATGGTCATGGGTGGTTTCTGTGGAGCGGCTCTCCCCGCCTGCCCTTCCGTCAGCTAAAGCAGACGGCAAGACGGGAAAGCCCCGCTGGGGCTAAACGTCAAAATTGAATTTCAGCCCCGAAGGGGCTTTCCCGTCTTGCCGTTTGCTTTAGCTGACGGCCCACGGCGGCCCAGAAAGTAGCCCCTGTCCCACCCAAATTTCCGCCCGAACGCCTCGGCTTCTTCCTCGAACGAATGGCTGCGGTGGTGGTCTTCCTGGCGGTGAATGTACCGCCGGACCGTCTCCACCTGTGATTCGCTCACCGAAACGGCGAAGTAATCGTCCTGCCAAGCGAAACGCTGAGACGGGTTTTGCTCGTGATTCATCCAGAACGACGACTCGCCCTTCAGCAACTGAATCGTTTCTCCGACGTCCCGTGCTCCGGGAAGCTGAAACAGGCAGTGCAGGTGCTCGTGGTACCCGTTCACGCAGTCCAGAAAAAGCTGTTTTTTCCGGGCGTTTAGAAGAATATGCTCGCACAGCGCAGGCCGAACGGCATCGGTCAGGAGGGGTTCGCGGTGTTTGGTGGCGAAAACGCCATGAATCCAGATGCGGACGTAGGACATGAAACAGATGGGTTTGGTAAGGTTTCCGAAAATTCACAACCGCCGCAACGTCCCCGGCTCGGTCGAAGTCAGCGCGCCCCAGCCCAGTTGGAACAGCCGCGTCACCAAAAAATAGTCGAGCGTCCGCAGCACCAGAAATTTCACCGTCCAGAAAAACGGGTACGCGTAAAACACGCCCAGCGCGACGTAGAGCAGGAAAATGAGCACGAACACGCCGTCGGCGCTGGCGGCCGGGCGAACGCGCAGCAGCGCGTACTCCGCCCCCAGCAGCAGCAGCACGGCCAGCACGGCGTACAGCAGCACGCCCCCCGGCCCCGCCCGCGACCAACCGTCGGCCAGAATGCTGAACTCCACGCCCGATTTCAGGCCCGCATAAAATCCGTAGGCGTTGGCCGTCCCCAGCCCAAAGTCCTGCTCCCGCCACGCTTCGCGCACGGCGGCAATGGCCTCCCGCCCGCGCAGGCCGGTGACGCTGAAGTTGTCGGCCACGTCGTCGGGCAGGTTGGCCCAGCCCCGGTAGGGTATCTCGCCCGGCGAGAGCAGCACCACGGCGGCGTTGGGGTGGTTGAGCAAACGCTCCAGCACCATCTGGAGGGGCGTGCGGTGCCCCACGGCCACCTGGTCGCGCGCGCGGAGGGCGGTTTCGAGGCGGTCGGTGGTCAGTTCGTGGAGGTTGGAAATCCGCCCGTTTTTGAGCCGGTAACTGCCGATGAAGCCGTTGAGCACCACGAACGGCGGCGTCAGGGCCAGCGCCACGAGCAGCAGCGCCGCTTTGGGCTTCCAGGAATCAAGTTGCAGAAACACGCCCCAGCCGTAGAGCAGCAGGGGCAGAAAATCGGTGCGCCCGCCGCCCAGCACGGCCCGCACCGCCGCGCCCGCCAACGCCAACCCCCACAGCACCTGCACGCCCCGGCCCGTTTGCCGCACCCGCACCCCGGCCACGAACGCGGCAATGAACGTGAGGTCGAGGGAAATGCGAATGAAGTAGAAAATCAGCCCGTCGGCGTTGGCGAAGAGGTTCAGCAGGAGCAGCACGGCCAGCAGGGCCAGGTACGCGTTGGTCGGTCCTCCGGCCTGCCGGATGCGGGCCACGAGCGGCGGCGCACCCCCCGAAACCCGGCTCAGCGGTCGGCGCAGCAGCCACGCGACGCCCAGCGCGGCTACGCCTTCGAGCAAAAAACACCCGCACAGCCGGGGCACGGCGTCGGCCAGGGCGAGGTCGTAGGTGTAGTTCCAGAGCCGGGTGTCGGCATCGATGAGGAGCAACATCGCCACCAGACCGGCCTGCATCAGGTAGTAGAGCAGGAAAAACCGCGCCGCGTACACGCCCGGCAGCATCCGGCCTAACCACCGGTGCAGGGCCAGCAGGAGCAAAAACGTGCCGGTGGGGTAGAGCAGAAGCATCGGAGGGGAGGGCAGGAGAGTGCTCAATGTTCAATTTTCAATTCTCAATTTTTAAAGAATAAAACTCTGTTTTACAGAACATTAAACATTACCCCTCTTCCACCACCCGCCAGTCGGCGGGGTAGATGTCGAGGTTGTCCCAGAAATCGTACACGGGCGGGGCCAGAACCTGCGTACCCGGTGCGCCCGACAGCCAGGCCCCCCACCAGGCAAACGTGCTGTTTGACAGCACGAAATTCCGCCCCTGCCGCATCAGCCAGAGCGCGTCGGTGGCCGAGGGGACGCTGACCACCGTGGCGTTTTTGGGCAAAACCATGAACCCGTCGAGCCGCTCCGGGGAATCGGTGAAGCAAAACCAGCGCGGGCGGGACAGGCGTTGGGCCAGGCACTCGAACGCGGTTTCGTAGTAGCGCGGACTTAATTTTTTAAGGTTGGAAAATGCCGGAAGGGCTGACCCCGTTTCGGGCCGGTCGAGCCGGAAATGCACGACTACCGACTGCTCGTCGGCAAGTTGGGCGGCGAGCGCCGTCAGCGCCGGGTCGGTGGGCGGCTGCCGCCAGCGCAACGCCCGGCGGATGGCATCGGCCTGGTCGTCGAAGTACCGGGGGGAGGTAAAATTGCCGTTGAGGTACGCGTTGCGCCGCACCCGGAAAGAACCCACGCCGGGGTGGTAGCGGTGTTTGAAGGTGTTCGGGTCAACGTTCTCGAACAAGTACGTTCGCCAGGACAGGGGCAGGCGGTCGTTGAATTCACGCACGAGGCGCTCGGCGAGGGGGTGGCCGAAGGGCTGGCGGGGTGGTTGAACGGCGTCGGGCAGGTCGAAATCACCCAGTGCAAACCGTCGCCCGAAGGCGTCACGTTGGTAGCCGCTGAAAGCGTCGAGCACCAGCGGGCAACCGTTGCGCAGGGCCAGGGCTTTGGCGGCGGCGTAAGCGAACAACTGATTGCCCAGCCCGCCGAGGAGTTTAACGGTAACAACGGGCAGGTTCATGGGTGAGTAACGGGTTGGGGATGTTGCGAAACCGAAAAAAACATCCGCCGGGCGGGCGAAAGCGGTACGGTCAGGACCGCGTACAGCCCGGCGAACAGGGCTATCTGCCCGGCGAGGGCCGTCCAGGTGCCTGCGGCGGGGAACGCCAGCCGGAAACCACCGGCGAGCAAACCGAGCAGGGCGATTTGTCGAAAAAACTCGTTTCGAAGCAGTTTGGGCATTTCCGGCGAAAGCAAGGTTTTCAAGCCGACCGTTCGCAGAAAAACCACCGTCGCCCCCGCGAACGAAAACAGCGACCCCGCGAGCAGCCCTTCCAATCCAAACGCCCAGCACCCGACCCCCACGCTGAGGGCATGCAGCGCGCCCTGCCCGATTTGCAGCCTGCTCACTTGCCGCACCCTGCCCAGCGCCACGCCGAGCGCGCCGAGGCCGCTGGTCAGGGCCTGGAGCACCACCACGGCGGCGAGCAGGGCGTTGGTGGTTTTGCCCGCAAAAAATTCATCGCCTACCCACAGCCGCACGAAGGCGTCGTTGAACAACAGCACCCCGCCCCCCAGCAGGCCCAGCGCCCAGACGAGCAGCAAAGCGACCCGGCCCAACGTCCGCCGGACCGCCGCCCCGTCGCCCTGCCCTGCCGACCGGGCCAGCGCCGGCCCTACCGCCACCACGCCCCGCTCGACAGCCAGCCGGGCCAGGTCGGGGGCTTTGCGGGTGAGCGCGTACACGGGCACCGCAGCCACACCAAGGCGGCGGGCGAGCAGGGCGTTCTCGATGTTGGCGAGTAAGGCCCCGGCCAGCCGCGCCAGCAGCGTGAGGGGCAGGGGTTGGAGCAAGTCGTTGAGATTTTTTCGGGAAAAACGGGGCCGGATGCCCTCCGCCCGCAACCGCCAGGCGAGGTACGTTCCGTTGCCCAGCGCGTACAGCGCTCCGCGCAGCACGATGGGCCAGGCCAGGGCCAGCACCCCCCACCCCCGCGCCAGCCCAATGGCCGTGGCGAGGAGGCTCAGGAGCAGCGCTCCGTTGTAAATCAGCCCGTTGCCAGGGCCGCTCTGCAGGCCCTGCGTGACGGCAAACAGCGTGTGCGAGAACACGACGAGGGCTGTGCCCGCCAGCGCCACGACGAACGCTCCGCGCAGGGTGGCCAGCGCCGCGCCGTTGAGTGGGATGATTTCGCTCAGAAACGGCAGTAGCCCCAGCCCCAGGCCGAGCAGCAGCCCCACCACGAGCGCCGTCAGCACCAGCCCCGCCACGAGGCTGCGGCCGATTTCGGCCCCGTTTTTTTCGCCGTAAAAAACCGCCACGCGCTGCGCCAGCACCGCCGAAAGGCCCGGGTCGGTGAGCGAAAGCCAGGCCAGCACGTCGCCGGTGAGGAGCCAGGCTCCGTACAACGCCGGGTCGAGACTGCCGACGGCCAGGGGCGTGAGGAGCAGCCCGCCCGCGACGTTCAGCCCCAGGCTCAGGTACTGCGAGGCCAGGTTGAAGCGGGTGGTGCGGGTGGGCGTGCGGTTCATGGTGCGTCAGGCGGGTTGACCGTACAGCCGGACATAGGGGCGACGCGGGACGTCGTAGTAACCGTACCCTTCGCGACGTCCGCGCACGTCGTTGAGCACCACGACGGGATCAGGCAGGCCGCTGTTTTCGAGGAAACGCAGTGCCTGTCGACGGGTGCGGGCCGCGCGCACCACCCAGAGCGTGCAAGCGGCGAAGGGAGCCAGCGCCCGGACGTCGGCCACGAGTCCGGCCGGGGGTGTGTCGAGTACGATGCGGTCGAAGTGGGTTTCGAGAAACGAAAACAGCGTTTCCAGTCGCTCGCCCGTGAGGGCTTCGGTAGGGTTGGGCAGGCCCAGGCCGCTCGAAATGAAACTTAAGTTGGAATCAAAGGTCGTTTTCTGAACCAACTCGTCGGATAAGCTGCCGGTGGTCAGAAAATCACTCAGGCCCACCCGGTCGTAGCCCGGAGCGAGTCGGCCCGAAAGCCCGGCCCGCCGCAGGTCCGCATCCAGGAGCACGGTGCGGCTTCCGGCGCGGGCGAAGGTCAGGGCAAGGTTGAGCGATACGAAACTTTTGCCCTCGCCGCCCGTGGCCGAAGTGACGAGCAGCACCTTGCCACTGGGTTGGAGGCGGCTGAGGTTGACCCGGAGCATCCGGAATTGTTCGGGCACCGGGCCGTAGCCGCCGTTTTCAAACACCGATTCGGTCCGCCCGGCGTGGTGGGCGAGGCTCCCCAGCACGGGTACGGTGGTGAGGCGACGGAGGGTCTCTTCGGAATGCACCGTGTCGTCGAGGGCATCGCGGAGGGCGATGAGCGCGGTGGGCACCAGCAGGGCCAGCGCCAGGGCGGTGAGCGCCACCTTCCACCGGCGCGGGCCGACGGGCAGCAGGCTGGCCGTGGACGGGTCGATGAGCCGTCCGTCGGGCACGTTCATCGAGAGCGACAGTCCGACTTCCTCCCGCTTTTGCAGCAGGTACACGTACAATTCGCTTTGAATGCGCTGCTGGCGGCTGATTTCGCCCAGTGCCCGCTCCGTGCCGGGCAGCGTGGCCGCCCGCGACGCCACCCGTGCCTGGCTGCGTCGCAGCCGTTCCGCCGTGGCGAGCAGCCCCCGCCGCACGTGGGTCAGGCTTTCGAGCAGCCGACCGCGCAGGGCAGCGAGTTGCCGGTCGAGGCCAGTCACGAGGGGGTGCGTGGCGGGGGTGGTGTGGAGCAGGCGCTCGCGCTGGAGGTGAAGTTCGTTGTAGCGTTCGGCCAGCACGAGCAGCGTAGGGTCGGTCAGGCCGAGGGCAGAGGGCACGAGGTCGGCGGCGTTGCGGGGGCTGCGGAGGTAAGCCGTCAGCGAATCGAGCAGGGCGAGCTGCGCTCCCGTTTCGGCGAGCGTTTTTTGGTCGGCACTGCCGGTATGCAGCATCAGTTCGGTTTCGGTGGGAAGGTCGGTCAGGCGGCGGGCGCGTTTGAACCGCTCCACCTCGCCTTCGGTTCGGGCGAGTTGGGCACCGAGGGCCTTCAGCCGCCCGTCGATGAAGGCCAGCGTGTGGATGGCGGCGATGTTTTTGTCGGTCAGGCCCGCCTGGTTGTAGGCGGCAATCAGGCTATCGACCACGTCGAGGCCGCGCCCGGTTTCGGCGTCGGTGTAGGCGATTTCGACCGTTGTGGACGTGGAATTTTTAACGGCGGGCCTCACGCTGAGGCGGTCGAGGCAGTCGTCCACCACGGCTCGGAGCGGCTCGAAACGCACGAACACTTCGCTATCGGGGGCCTTGCTTTGCCACGGCCCGCCGGTGGTGACGACAAACTGGCCGAAGGGCGTCGTGAACGGCTTGCCGTAGGCGTTGCGGGTTTGAAAGCCGGTTTTCGGTTCCGAAAACAGAAAATCGGTTTTGCCACCCGCGATGCGAAAGTCCCGGTTGTAGGCATTTGGCCGGAGTTGCCGCACGGCAAGCCGGAACGGGGCCGTGCGGTACACCGCGTTTTCGCGGACGCGGCCTTTCACGAAGTACACCGTCGTCAGGCCGAGGCGCTCAACGACCCGCGTCATCAGTTGGCGGGATTTGAGAATCTGGATTTCGTTGTCGAGCACCCGCGAGCGGGGCGGCAGGCCGAGGTCGGTGAAGAGTAGGTCGGGTTCGGTGCCGAGCGCGCCGTTTTCCTCGTCCTTGATGAGCAGCGTGGCGCTGATGCGGTACTCGGGCGGGGTGTAGCGCAGGTACAACACCGCGCCCAGGGCGGCCAGCCCCAGCGAGGCGACGTACCAGGGCCAGCGCCGGAGGTACTTTTCAATCACCGCCCGCACCTCGACGGGGCGCTGGGCGGTAGAGGAAGCGGTTTGCGGATTCACGGGAAAACGGGCGTTTTCCCGGAAAAGTAGAAGGGGTTTGGGCTGATTGCCAAACCGTTCGCTCAATAGTCGGTTGGAGAATGAAAAATTTTTAGAGCGACAGGTGAATTTTCAACGCCGCTTCCACCCGCTTCATGTCGGCTTCGGAGAGCCGACCTAATTCTTTCAACAGCCTGGATTTGTCGATGGTCCGAATGTGGTCGGTCTTCGCCTTGGAATCTCGCGACAGGTTTGCGGCACCACGTGGTAAAAATGCTTCGAAAGAAGCCACTCGCTCCACATTCGAAGAAATGGGATCACCGTTACGGTTTGACGTACGCGATTATTCTGGTTGTTGGAAATGACCAGAGCGGAACGTGTTTTATTCACTTCGGCTCCAACGGCGAGGTCGAGTTCAACGAGGAAAATTTTGCCGCGCTCAATGGTCGTCTTCCCAGCCCTCCCGGTCCACGTGCTTAAAGTCTTCGAGAAGTTCGGCGTCTTCTTCGGCAGAAACCCGGTATTCTTCTTCCAGCCGCGCTTCGAAAGCCTGGCGCTCCTGTTTTTCGAGCAATTGACGGCGGACGGTTTGCAGGATAAATTCTTCCGCGCCGCCTTCCACGTCGCGCAGCAAGGCTTCCAGGTCGTCGGGAATGTTGAGTTGGAGAGTGGTCATTGTTTTTTTCCGAAAACTGAGATGTAAAAAACTTGGCAGGCGTTTACACCTGCCAAGTTACCAAAAATCCCGCCCCACAACGTGCTCAAGCCACTATCGCTTCGGGCGTAACCGGTTCGTAAAACCCTTCGCCCCGCGCCGCCATGCCCCGCAGGCCGTCGGTGGGCCGGAAGCGTTCGCCGTAGGCGTCGGCCAGGCGGTCGCACTCGGCCACGAAGTTTTGAATTCCGATGAAATCGACGAACGAGAGGGTACCCCCGGTGTAGGGCGGGAAGCCCCAGGCCAGGACGCTGCCCACGTCGGCGTCGCGCTTCTCGCGGACGACGCCTTCCTCCAGGCAGCGCACCGTTTCGAGGGCCTGCCGGTAGAGCAGGCGGGTTTTCACTTCATCGAGAGGGGGCTGGGTTTGGGCCAGCGGGAACAGTTCGGCGAGGCCGGGCCAGAGGTGCTTCGGCGCTCCTTCGGGGTATTCGTAAAAACCGGCTTTTGCTTTTTTGCCCAACCGACCGAGTTCGACGAACTTTTTGGCGACCTGATAGCTGGGGTCGTCTTCGCCCAGCACGCCGTCGCGGATGGCCTGCCCGGCGATTTTGTACACCAAATCAAGGGCCACCTCGTCGCTGACGGCCAGCGCCCCGACGGGCATCCCGGCGTACTTGCCCGCGTTTTCGATGAGCACCGGGTTGACGCCCTCGCTGAGCAGGCGGATTCCCTCGTCGGTGTAGGTGCTGAAGCAGCGGCTGGTGTAAAACCCGCGGCTATCGTTGACCACGATGGGCGTCTTGCGGATTTTCTTCACGTAATCCACCGCCAGGGCGAGGGCCTCGTCGGAGGTTTCTTTGCCGAGAATGATTTCGACCAACTGCATTTTGTCCACGGGCGAGAAAAAATGCAGACCGATGAAATTGGCGGGTTTCGCCGAAGCCTTCGCCAGCCCCGTGATGGGCAGCGTGGACGTGTTGGAGGCGAACACGCCACCCTCACGGAGCATCGGTTCGGCCTCCCGCGTGACCTGAGCCTTCAGGTCGCGGTTCTCGAACACGGCTTCGATGAGGAGGTCGCAGCCTTCGAGGTCGGCGGCGCTGACCGTGGGGTGGATGAGCGCCAGCACGGCGTCGGCTTTCTCGCGGGTGCTTTTGCCGCGCTGGATCGCTTTTTCGAGCAGTCCGGCGGAGTAGCTTTTGCCCCGTTCGGCGGCTTCAAGGCTTACGTCCTTCAGCACCACCTCCAGCCCCGCCACCGCCGACACGTACGCGATGCCCGCGCCCATCATGCCCGCGCCGAGGATGCCGACTTTACGAACGTCCTGCGGTGGGACGCGCTGCGGGCGGGAAACGCCCTTGTTGGCTTCGTTCATCCCGAAAAACAAGGTGCGGATCATGTTTTTGGCCACCTTGCCGTTGGCCAGCTTCACGAAATGCTTGCTTTCGAGGAGGAGACCCTGGTCGAGGTTCACCTGCAAGCCCTCGTACACGCAGGACAAAATCGCCAGCGGCGCGGGGTAGTTGCCCTTCGTTTTGTCCATCAGCATGGCTGTGCCCGCCGTGAACAACTGCATGCCCTTCGGACTCTGCACCGCACCGCCGGGCACCTTGAAGCCTTCTTTTGCTTCAATCTTGCCCGATTTGCGGGCCATTTCGTCCCAGGGCTGGAGGGGCTGCGGGTTCGCATCAATCCAGCGGAGGGCGGCGGCCAGCAGGTCTTCGGGCGTTTCGACCAGTTCCTGGATGATGCCGAGGCTGTGGGCTTCTTTGGGCGAAAGCCGCTTGCCTTCGAGCAGCAGGGGCGCGGCGGCTTCCATGCCAATCATGCGCGGCAGGCGCTGGGTGCCCCCCGCGCCAGGCAAGAGGCCGATGGTCACTTCGGGAAAGCCGATTTGGGTTTTCGGGTTGTTGAGCGCCACGCGGTAATGGCAGGCCAGCGTGATTTCCAGCCCGCCGCCGAGGGCCGTGCCGTTGATGGCAGCCACGGCGGGTTTGCCGGAGGTTTCGATGCTGCGGAAAATGCGCTGGAGGCCCATCGAAAATTGAAGCATCTCGTTGGCGGGCCGGGCGTTGTTCCGCAAAATCATTTTCAAATCGGCCCCGGCTACGAATTCGGGCCGTTCGGACGTGACGACGATGCCCCGCACGTCCGGGTCGGCATAGGCTTTCTGCAATGCTTCGTCGAAGGCGGCGATGCTTTCGTCGTTGAGGACGTTCATCGGCTGGTTCGCCACGTTCCAGCTCAGGATGGCGACCCCGTTTTCAACGCGGTAGTTTATCATGGGAAAAGGCGTTTATCTTTACTGAAAATCAAGGGTTGAAAAAGATGAAACCGATTCGGATTGTTCAAAAGCCCGAAAACGGGCGGTTGGTGATTGAAGTGCCGGAGGAATTGCGGGATAAAAACGTTGAAATCACCCTGGTGGCAAGGCCCGAGGAACCGCCATTGACCGATGAGCAGGCGGAAAAGCGAGCGGAAATCATTCGGCGGATGCGGGGTCAATCGAAAGGAGCCATTTACTTTCCCACCCGGTATGACGTTTACAACCAATGAAGTTTTCCTCGACAGCTCACTTCTGGTGGAATACGAAAAGGGAACCCGAATTGACTTGCTCGATTTCATGCTCGACGCACGTTACCGGCTGTACATCAGCGAGACGGTGCTAAGTGAATTCACGTTTCATTTCCTTGCGCTCAAGGGCCAGAAAGCGCCGCTGACGCTCAAAACGAGCCAGCAAATCGGTCCTATTCTGCTGGCTCACTCGCGGGGGCCGCAGTTGGCTCAGTTCACCGTCCTGCCCAACGGCAACGAAATCATCCCCGAGTACCTGCGCCTGATGCAACGGTACAACCTGCTGCCCAACGACGCGCTCATCCTCGCCACCTGCCGCCTCCACGGCATTACCCTCCTCGCCAGCCACGATGTCACCGATTTCGGCCCCGCCTGCGTTGGGGAGGGGATTCAGTTGGTTAGTGCCCTGGCCGACTTGGTGTGTTAGCCCTCTCCGACCAGAGGTCGGAGCTACCTAAATTCTCTCCACAACCGTCGTAATCCCCATCCCGCCGCCGATGCAGAGGCTGGCCAGGCCGGTGCCTTTGCCGGTGCGTTCGAGTTCGTCAAGGAGCGTGGTCAGGATGATGGCCCCCGTGGCACCCAGGGGGTGGCCCATCGCGATGGCCCCGCCGTTGACGTTCACCCGGTCGGGGTCAACACCGAGTTCTTCCATGAAAATCATCGGCACGGCGGCGAAGGCTTCGTTGATTTCGACGAGGTCGATGTCGGCCATCGTCATGCCATTTTTCTTCAGCACCTTCCGGGTCGAGGGAATCGGGCCGGTGAGCATGATGGTCGGCTCGGAGCCGCAGATGCCGAAGCCCCGGATGCGGGCGCGGGGCTTGAGGCCCAGTTTTTCGCCCACTTCCCGGCTGCCAATCAGCACGGCGGCGGCTCCGTCGGTGATTTGCGAGGAATTGCCCGCGTGGTGCACGTGCCGGATTTCGGTCAGTTCGGGGTACTTCATCAGGGCCAGGGCGTCGAGGCCCATCATGCCCATTTGGTCGAAGGCCGGTTTGAGTTTGGCCAGCGATTCCACGCTCGTGTCGGGGCGGATGCCTTCGTCCACGGCGAGGAGCGGCTGCCCGATTTCGTCGGGCACGGCGACGACCGATTTCTGGAATTTTCCGGCTTTCCAGGCCGCTGCCGCCCGGCGGTGCGACTCGGCGGCGTAGGCGTCGAGTTGCTGGCGGGTGTAGCCCCACTTGGTGGCGATGAGGTCGGCGGAGATGCCCTGGGGCACGATGGCGTGGTTGGCCACGATTTGCGGGTTCATGAACAGCGCACCCCCGTCGGTGCCCATCGGCACCCGCGACATGCTTTCCACGCCCCCGGCCACGATGAGATCTTCCTGCCCCGACATCACGCGGGCGGCGGCCATGTTGATGGCCTCCAGGCCCGACGAGCAGAAGCGGTTGAGTTGCACACCCGCCGCGCTTTCGGCGTAGCCCGCCGTGAGCACGGCCGTGCGGGCGATGTCGGCCCCCTGTTCGGCCACGGGCGTGACGCACCCCATGATGACGTCGTCCACCAGCGTCGTGTCGAGTGCGTTGCGGGATTTCAGCACCTTCAGCACCGTCGTCAACAGGTGAATCGGCTGGGCGGTGTGCAGGCTGCCGTCGGCTTTGCCGCGCCCTCGGGGGGTGCGGACGCCGTCGTAGATGAAGGCTTCGGGCATTTCGTAGTTTGTAGTTTGAGGTTCGTAGTTTGAAGTTGCTTTTGAATCCATATAGTATGCAAGCATACTATATGGATTCAAAAGTAGAGAACCTTTGGAATTCAGTAAGCAATTTTTCGGGAAAAAGTTTGACAAAACCGTCAGCGCCGCAATTCGACGGTCGGGTTGAAGATACCCCGCCGGGCCTGCCATTCGCGCAGGGCCTGGCCGGTGCCCTGGGGCCAGGGGTGGATGTCTTCGGGGCAGTAGTAGCGGAAATCGACGAGTTCTTCGCTGAGGCTGATTTCGCCCGTGGCCCTGACGTGGTAGGCGATGATGAGCTGGTTCATCCGACGGAATTCGTACACCCCGACGAATTCGGCGATTTCCCCATCGAGGTTCAGTTCTTCCTTCACCTCGCGCAGAATGCCCGCTTCGGGCGTTTCCCCCGCTTCGAGAAATCCGGTGATGAGCGCGTACCACTCCGGCGGCCAGGCGGCGTTGCGGGCCAGCACGATTTGCCCCTGGTGCTCGACAATCGCCGCCACCACGGGCGTGGGGTTGTTCCAGAACACGTAGCCGCAGCCCTCGCGGTCGGGACAGCGGCGGCGTTTGCGCCCGTCCAGTTCCACCGTTTCGAGGGGCTTGGCGCAGGTGGGGCAGAAGTTCATCGAAAGAGGCATGGGAAATAGTAGAGAGCAGAGAGAATAGAGCAGAGACAATCCGCACCGGCAAAGTAACGCAATCCGCCCTGCTCTATTCTCTCTGCTCTCTACTCTTCCTTCATCCCCAACTCCCGCAACCGCCGCGCGTTCACCCGGGCCGACACGACGATGCTCACTTCGTAGAGCAGCGACAGCGGCGCGGCCACAAGCAACTGGCTCATGATGTCGGGCGAAGGGGTGATGATGGCGGCGATGATGAGGATGACTACGAAAGCATGGCGGCGGTATTCGCGCATGAAGCGGGGCGTGAGCACGCCAACCTGCGAGAGCACGTAGGCAATCATGGGCAACTGGAACGTCAGCCCACAGGCTAGGGTGAGCGTGGCCAGCACCCCGATGTACGACCCGATGTCGAATTGGTTGACGATGCTTTCGTCGATTTTGAAATTCGCCAGGAAGTTGATGGCCAGGGGCGAAACGATGTAGTAGCCGAACAGCACCCCCATGAAAAACAGCAGCGTCACGTAAAACACGGCCCCCCGCGCCGCCCGCCGCTCGCTGGGCCGCAGACCGGGGGCGATGAACCGCCAAACCTCCCAGAACGCATAAGGAAACGCGAACAGCAACCCGATGATGAACGACGACAGCAGAGCCATCGTGAACTGCCCGGCCATTTCGCGGCTCATCAGGGTGAAGTCGAGTTTTTCGATGCACAGCCCTTCAGCCCCGAAGCGTTTGCCCAGGACGCACATCTGCCGGTACGTCCAGAAGCTGGGCTTCGACGGGCCGAGGATGACGGCGTTGTAAATTTCTTCAATGAAAATAAAGGCCGCAATCGTGAAGACGATGATGGCCCCACCCGCCCGGATGATGTGCCAGCGCAGCACTTCCAGGTGGTCGAGAAACGACATCTCGGTGCCGTCGTATTCTTCTTCGTCGGCGTCGCCGTAGCCGAGTTGGGGTTGGTCGAGGGGCATTTTCTTCGGTTGGCAGTTGGCAGTTGACAGTTCGCAATCGCTACATCTACGAAAAAACCGTGCTGCCGGTCAAAACAAAAGCCCTCACCTTTTTTGGAATGAGGGCTTTCGCAAAGTTAAGGTCAAAACTTATCGGTACAACGGAAAATCCCGCATCAGCCGGTTGACTTCCGTCCGGGCCGAAAGGAGGAAGCGCTCGTCGTCGTGGTGCATGAGCACGTCGTCGATGAGGTCCGCAATTTTTTCCATCTCGGCTTCCTTCATGCCGCGGGTGGTGACGGCGGCGGTGCCCAGGCGCATCCCCGAGGTGACGAAGGGCGACTTGTCGTCGAAGGGCACCAGGTTTTTGTTGATGGTGATGTCTGCTTTGATGAGCGTGTTTTCGGCCAGTTTGCCGGTCAGGCCCTTCGGGCGGAGGTCAATCAGCATCAGGTGGTTGTCGGTACCGCCCGAAATGACCTTGTAGCCTTTGTCCACGAAGGCCTGGGCCATCACACGGGCGTTGGCCTGTACCTGGGCGGCGTACTCGCCGAATTCGTCGGTCAGCGCCTCGCCGAAGGCCACGGCTTTGGCGGCAATGACGTGCTCCAGCGGACCACCCTGCGTACCGGGGAACACCCCGCCGTCGAGCAACGCCGACATCATTTTCAGGTCGCCTTTCGGGGTTTTCAGGCCAAACGGATTTTCAAAATCCTGTCCCATCAGAATCATCCCGCCCCGGGGGCCGCGCAGGGTTTTGTGGGTGGTGGTGCTCACGATGTGGCAGTGCTGCATGGGGTCGTTGAGCAAACCCTTCGCAATCAGTCCGGCGGGGTGCGAGATGTCGGCCAGGAGGATGGCCCCGATTTGGTCGGCAATCTGCCGGAGGCGCACGTAATCCCAGTCGCGGCTGTAGGCCGAGGCCCCGCAAATGAGCAGGCGCGGGCGCTCGCGGAGGGCGGTTTCTTCGACTTTGTCCCAGTCAATCAGCCCGGTTTCCTCCTCCACGCCGTAGAAGTGGGGCTGGAAGTATTTTCCCGAAAAATTGACCGGTGAACCGTGGCTGAGGTGCCCGCCGTGGCTGAGGTTGAAGCCCAGGATTTTGTCGCCGGGGTTCAGGAAGGACAGGAACACCGCCGCGTTGGCCTGCGCACCGGAGTGGGGCTGCACGTTGGCCCACACCGCGCCGAACAGTTCCTTCGCCCGCTCGATGGCCAGGGTTTCCACTTCGTCCACCACCTCGCAGCCGCCGTAGTAGCGCTTGCCGGGCAGGCCCTCGGCGTACTTGTTGGTCAGGCTGGTGCCCATCGCTTCCATGACCTGCTTCGAAACGAAGTTTTCGGAGGCGATGAGTTCGATGCCGTGCTCCTGGCGGTCGGTTTCTTTCTGAATCAGGTCAAAAACCCGCGCATCGCGTTCGATGCGGGTCGCGGTGGTCGTGGACATGGGAAGGACGATTAGGAGTTTGGTTGTTTGGGTGTTTGTCGGTTTGGTTGTTGCGCCCAAACCGACAAACACCCAAACAACCAAACAAGTACAACGGCAAAGGTACGGCGAAAGATTTTGCCCCCACGGGGCGTTACTTTTGCGGGTTGGAAATTTTTTATGGTTGAAACTGTTTGCTGTCTGAACCACGATTGGCCGGAATTCAAAGATTTTCAGGATGGCTGACACGGATTGCCTCAGGATGAATCTGATTTTTTAATTCCATCCTGCAAATCCTGAAATCCCGGCCAATCGTGGTTCAGACCATTCCCCCCATGAAACGACTCCTCCCGCTCCTTTTTCTTACCCTGCTCGCGCTCACCGCCCCGGCCCAGGTCCTCAAAACGGCCACCTGGACCGCCAAACCCGCCAAAACCTCGGTAAAGGTGGGCGAAACGGTGGACATCCTGTTCACCGCCACGCTCAGCCCCAACTGGCACGTGTTTTCCTCCGACCAGGACCCCGAAATCGGGCCGATCCCGACGAGCGTGACGTTTGCGAAAAACCCCACGTTCGAGCTGGTCGGCAAACTGGAGCCGGTGGGTAAGCCCGTGCAGAAGCAGGACGAACTCTTCGGCGGGCCGGTGCGGTACTTCGAGGGCAAGGCCACGTTTCGCCAGAAGGTGAAGATTTTGAAGGAGAATCCGAACTTGTCGGGCGAAATCGAAGCCCAGACCTGCTCCGACGTGGACGGGCAATGCGTGAAGGCCGATAGTGATTTCAAGATTGGTAAACTGACCGTCGTTGCCGCCGCCGAAACGCCCGAACCGACGAGCATCCCCGCCGTTACCCTACCCGCGCCCAACGCCGATACCGCCGCCGTGACGCAAGCCGAGCCGCTGCCCCCCGCCGACACGGCCCGGCTCGCCGCCACCCCGGTACCCATTGCCCCCGAAAACGGCGGCGACCAGTCGCTCTGGGGCTTTTTCCTCGTCGCGGTGGCGGCGGGGTTCGCGGCCATGCTCACGCCCTGCGTGTACCCCATCATCCCGATGACGGTCAGCTACTTCACCCACCAGCCGGAGGGGCGGGGCCACACCCAGGCCATCGTGTACGGCCTGAGCATCATCGGCATTTACGTGCTGTTCGGCACGCTGGTGTCCTGGTTGTTCGGGGCCAGTTTCGCCAACTTCCTCGCCACGCACTGGTTCCCCAACCTGCTGTTCTTCGCCGTGTTCGTCGCATTCGGTCTGTCGTTTCTGGGGCTGTTTGAAATCGTCTTGCCCAGTTCGTTCGTCAACAAAATGGACGCTCAGGCCGAAAAAGGCGGCCTGACGGGCGTATTTTTCATGGCCTTCACGCTGGTGCTGGTGGGCTTTTCCTGCACCGGCCCCATTGCGGGCAGCATCCTGATTGCCTCGGCCCAGGGCGAAGTCGTGAAGCCCGTCGTCGGGATGCTGGGCTTCTCACTGCCCTTCGCGGTGGTGTTCACGGGGCTGGCGTTTTTCCCCGAATGGCTCAAATCCCTGCCCAAGTCGGGCGGATGGCTCAATTCAGTGAAAGTCGTCTTCGGGTTCCTCGAACTGGCCTTCGCCCTCAAGTTCCTCAGCACTGCCGACCAGGTGTACCACTGGAACCTCCTCGACCGCGAGGTGTACCTCGCTTTCTGGATTGTGCTCTTCGCGCTGATTGGCTTTTATTTATTGGGGAAAATCCAGTTGCCCCACGACGCGAAGCTGGAGAAAATCCCGGTGCCCCGGATGCTGCTGGCCATTTTCACCTTCGCCTTCGTGGTGTACCTCATTCCGGGCATGTTCGGCGCGCCCCTGCGGGCACTGGCGGGGTATTTGCCCCCCGAAACCACCTTCGACCCCTTCGTGGGCGGCGGGCTGATGGCTTCGTCTCCGGCTTCCGCCCCCGCCGTGACGGCCACCGGCGCGGCCCCGCGCTTCTCCGACAAATTCAAACTGCCCCACGGCCTGCCGGGGCACTTTGATTACGAGGAGGCCCTCGCGGCGGCGAAGCGGGCGAACAAACCCGTGTTCATCGACTTCACCGGCCACGGCTGCGTCAACTGCCGCGAGATGGAAGCCCGCGTGTGGGCCGAGCCGGAGGTGCTCAACCGCCTGCGCAACGACTTCGTGATTGCCGCCCTCTACGTGGACGACAAAACCGACCTCCCCGCCGCCGAGCACTACACCTCCACCGCCGACGGCAAGGTGAAAGACACCATCGGCGAACAGAACCTCGACCTGCAAATCACCCGGTTCGGCTCCAACGCCCAGCCCCACTACTGCCTCGTGGACCCGGCGGGCAACCTCCTCGTCCCCCCCCGCGCCTACGACCTCAACGCCCCCGCCTTCGCCCGCTTCCTCGACGCGGGCAAGGAAGCCTTCGCGGCCCGGCAACTGGCTGCACGCTGAATCAACTGCCCAAAACGGCTCATCTTGTCAGGGTTTCGTAGAGACTTTTGTGAAAGCAAAAAATTCCCCCCCCAAAAATTCCCCCTTCAAAGGGCAGGGCCGTTAAGTTCTACAACTACGGTAGATAATGTTCAATGTTCAATGCTCAATTCTCAATGTTCAATGATTGAAAGTCAGAGAAATAGCCCATTGAACATTGAGCATTGAACATTGAACATTTTTTGCGCTACCAATCAGAACTTAACAGCCCTGCCCTTTGAAGGGGGAATTTTTACGTCCCGCAAAGGACTTCCTCCAAAACCCTGACAAGATGAGGCAAAACGGCGGGGTCGGGCGGCGTTCTGCCGACCCGACCCCGCCGTTTTACGTCCCAACCCGCCTTCCCGAAGCATTGACACGACTTTTCGAAGCGTCGTCATCCCATTTTGAATTGTTGACCTCCTCATTTTACTTTCTGACATCCCTATTTCACTTTATGACATCCGTATTTTACTTTTTGACATGCTCATTTCACTTTTTGACCTCCTTATTTTAACTTCTGACATCCTCTTTTTAAAAGTTGACCCCCTCATTTTAACTGTGGACATGCCTTTTTTGCTTTCTGACCAGGCTATTCTACTTTTTGACCTCCCTGTTTGACTTTCCGGCAACCCGTCTGCAACGCTCGCCCCGCCGGTTCGCAGACCCGCCCCGGTCCAGGCGGTTGCCGAAGGAACCCTCCGACTGGGAAACGTCCTCACCCCTCCGCCCCGGCCCAAAAGAAAAGCGCCCCGAAACGTCAGGGCGCTTTTGCTGCACGACCATGAGCAAGCGTGTACTCAACCAAAAATGGCACTCACCGGGCCTCCCGGTTACTTCCTGGGCCGCGTAAACTTCAGCGCGTTCACCTGCCGGGCCTGCGGGCTGGTGGCCCCGTACACGCTCCGCACGTACTTTTTCACCAGCGCCGCCCTGGCCACCAGGCCCGTCTGGGGGTGGTACAGCAGTTCGTCGCGCAGGGCGCGGGCCAGCTTCACCGGCTGATACGTCTCGTCCACGGCGGCGTTGTGGGCCTTCAGCGTCGCCGACAGAGCCACCAGCACCCCAATCTTCAGGTCGTTCTCGCCGGGCACGAAATCCGTCTCAAACTGGAACTTCCTGACCAGTTCGTCGAAGTTATCCCAGCGGGTGTCGTAGTCCATCTGCGACGCCGACACGCTCTTCTCCGTCGGCTCGGTGCCGGTGGACTTGGGTTTGGGCGAACTCCGTTGCCCCTTGATTTTCTTGGCCAGGGCCTTCATTGCGTCGAGCAGGGCCGCATCGCCCCCCGACGCCTCGTAAGCGTTGATGAGCCGCGTCACCAGCGCGCCCAGGGGCTTAAAAGCCGCCTCGCGCAGGCTGACGGCCTTCTCCCAGGCGGGCAGGGCGTTTTTCAGGTCGTTCATGGCCGCATCGACGTCGGCCAGCAGGTCGTTGAGGGCAGGCAGCTTGATGGCCGCGTTGACGGGGTTGTACTTCCCTCCGAAGTACGTGCAGGTGGTAGTGAGGGTGCGGAAATTCGCCACGTTCACGGCGTGGCCGGTAGCAGAAGCCATAACGGTGGGAAATGTTGGGGTGAAAAAAAGGATTGAAACTACCGCCAACGTTCAGAAAAGCATTCGGAAGAAAATAGAGGGAAAATACGCAGTTTAAAAAATGCGTATTTCTACGCATACAGGCTTGGAAGTAAGCGGGAAAGTGCGTAGTCTTGGAGTGCCGGGCCGGTCGGTTGCCGCTACTTCGCTGGCCGAGAGCCAGACGGCGCCCGTAGCGGCAACCGACCCAACAGTAGCCCGGTTGCCGCTAGTTGCTTACGGACAAATGACCGGTTGTCGCTATGTGTAAGCGAGATAGGACTAGCGGCAACCGAATTGTTGGCTGCTATGCTAAATGACACACCCTAAATATGCAACAATTTTCGACAGACAATTCACCAGTTGAATTCGAACTTATATCTGGACATTTACTATTTGCTGACCCTTTATATTTTCAAGATATTATCGACAATTATTCGCAGGTTGACACTTCTGCCATCTCTGACAAAAGAGAACTTGTGAAGGTTTTTGAGGAGACATTCTTTCCATATGGCGGCGGAGGACTTTTGGGCTATAAATACGTGGACAAAAAATTAAATACTTATTTGTTTGACCCAACAAAACTAAAAAAGTGGGACACCGATGATGAACAGCAGTGTGCACTTGCACAACAAAAGCAAATAACAACCTTTGGGCTTGACACGGCGTCATTTCTAATCATTGACTTTGACAACTTAAAAAAGCTTATCAATATGCTTAGCTATGATAGTTTGATTGATGCGTATTTAGGAAACCTGCTTGACAAATACTTCGAAACAATAAATGGACAAATAGGAAATAAAGGCTGGACTTATGTGGTTAGCAAAGGTGTTGACAGTGGAGATGAATTTGACGGCGATAGTTCATACATCTTGGACTAAAAGCACAAGCAGCCAACAATCGGTTTGCTGCTATGCTGGCTGACAGTACGCAGCATCAACTTTTGTTCGCTTATCAACAGTAGTTCCAGCCGACATTACGCTGTTGAGCATCAGAATAAAATTTGTACTTTGGTTTTTCAATCGGCTTCAGTTGCCGGGCTGACGAATATCAAATTCCAGCACAGCAGCAAGCCATCTACGTTAGGCACAATGCTAAAATACAAAGAATAATGAACAGACAACTTTTTATACTGACAATTTTATTTTTGACAAGTCAGTTCGTTTATGGACAGAAAGTCAAAACACCAAAGGACATTCAAAGTGCTGTAACATATTTACAAAAAGATTGCCCTGAGAGTCTTAAACTTACAATCAAGGAAACACCTGACGACAAGTTAATAAACTTATGTTATCCTTGGGACGGGAATTACAAAACTATTTTTGAGTGGACTAACCGAGATAATAAAAAATCAAAAATTAAGAAGTATCTCATAGGTAAGGGTATTTCAGACAATAAACATCAACAGACCATAATCCTAATCGCTTTCAAACAGACACTTCTTGGACAAAAATTTGACGAAGACCAAATTATTAAGTCATACAAGGTTATTGAAGATAAGTGGCGAGCAGAAGATAAAGTAAGATTCACAACCGACAGTATTCGTAGTGTATATATTCCCAAAGACCTTGAAGACTGTATTAAGCAAATAGACAGTTTTTGGGACGATTCAACAAAAGTTAAAGTAAAGCAGTGGACTGAGAAAGAATTTAGTGACAGAACACATATGGGATTTGGAATGTGGATGAGAAATAATTGGCAACTTTGGGGCGGGTCAAGAATATCAAAATATTTTAATGACCTTGGTATTTATCACCCAGACGATATGTCGGGAATAATTCTAACCAGTTATCATAGACGACTGACAGGAAATGAAATAATGCTTAAAGAACAAATCAAACTTTATCAGGACTATTGGGAAAAATCAAAGGAACAGAACAAGAAGAAATGAAAAGCACAGTGCCTAACACTCCCATTTGATGCGAGTCTGTGCATTTGAATGGCGCGAATTTGCAATTCGTGCCGGGTCAGGTGGGCAAACGCTTCTATTTTCAGGCTGCCTCAAGTCAGCCACCTCCGTTCAAACACGAGTTACAAAATCGCATTATATTTCCCCTATTCCCTCGCTCGTCTGTGACGCGGATGCGGGAAAAAGGCGTTTGTATCGCCTGAGTGCAAACACGGTGACATTTCATCCGCTGTCACTTCTCTCTGGCAAGCAGAAAACACCAAAAAAAAGCCGGAGCAACCCCAACGATTGCTCCGGCTTTTTGATAAAAAACCCGCTTACAGTCCCGCCGTATCCCCCACCCCATCCCGTTCTTTTTTGTACTGCACGAAAGCTTTGAAAATCGCTTTGGCAAGGGTTTCCTGGCCTTCTTCGCTGCGCAGAAAGCGCTCTTCGGCGGCGTTGGAGAGGTAACCCGTTTCGACGAGCACGGCGGGCATGGCCGTCGTCCAGAGCACGATGAAGCCGGCCTGCTTCACGCCCCGGCTCACGCGGTCGGCGTTGGTGAATTGCTTCTCGATTTTAGCCGCAAAATTGAGGCTGCTCGTCAGGTAGGCGTTCTGGTAATTGGCCAGCATGATGTGCGCCAGCGGCGAGGAAGGGTCGAAGCCTTTGTAGTTCTGCTCGTAGTTTTCTTCCTTCAGAATGACCGCGTTTTCGCGCTTGGCCACCTCCAGGTTCTGCTCCGATTTGTGCAGGCCCATGGCGTAAGTCTCGGTGCCGTAGTAGTCGCGGCGGGTGAGGGCGTTGGCGTGGATGCTGATGAACAGCCCGGCGTGGTTGCGGTTGGCAATAGCCCCCCGCTCGTGTAAATCCACGAACACGTCCGACTTGCGGGTCATGATGACGCGCATCTCCGGGTAGGCGGTTTTGATGTGCCGGGCCAGTTGGAGGCCAATGGCCAGCACGACGTTCTTCTCCTTCGTGCCCCCCTTGCCGATGGCACCGGGATCGTGGCCCCCGTGACCGGGGTCGATGACGACGGTTTTCAGGTCGCTCTCGCGGGGCAGGGCCGTGGGGGCCTGCCGGGCGGCAGACACGGCGTTTTCGGCGGTAAAAACCGAGGGCACGGCCAGCGGGGCCAGCCACAACGAGCCGACCACGAGCGGCAGGGATTTAAGAATCTTTAACACCATTTTTTTACCGGCAAAAACGTTCGGGTGATTGCGAAGGGGCTACTTTTGTGGGAAGCGGCCACCAATTTTACACCAAAACCGCCAAAATCAGGACTTTATTTTGGGGCGATTTCTATTCCTTTTTTTTCTGGTGCTGTGGGGGTTAGACGGGCTGGCGCAAACACCGGCCCCGCGCTCCCGTCCCGGACTTTTCAGAAGGTCCGAAACCCGGCCGTTTGGCACCGTGCCCAACCCGGCGGCGAAGCCCGCAGCGGCGGATACCATTCGCCCGAAGCTCGATTCCGCCGCCCGCGCCGATTCCATCCGCCTCGACACGCTCGTCAGCAAGCAAAGCAGCCTGCGCGACAAGGTCATCTACAACTCCCGCGATTCCACCATCTCGTCGGTGGGCGACCAGGTGGTCGAACTCTTCGGTGAGGCGAAGGTGGACTACGGCGACATTCACCTCACCGCCGACTACATCCGCCTCAACTGGAAAACCAACGAGGTGTACGCCGTGGGCCGGAAAGACTCGCTGACCGGCAAAATGGAGGGCGAACCCGTCTTCAAGCAGGGGGCCGAAACCTTCAACACCGCCGAAATCCGCTACAATTTTCAGACCAAAAGAGCCATCATCCAGCGAATTGTTACCCAGCAGGGCGACGGCAACATCCGGGGCAACTCGGTCAAGAAGGACAGCCTCGACAACTTGTACCTCCGCCGGGCCTTCTACACGACCTGCGATTTGCTGCACCCGCACTACGGCATTTCGGCCCCGCGCATCAAGCTCGTGCAGGGCAAGGGCGACAACCGGCAGGTGATTTCGGGGCCGTTCAACCTCGTCATCGCCGACATCCCCCTGCCCATCGGGCTGCCGTTCGGGTTTTTTCCGTTTTCCGAAACCCGCAAATCGGGCGTCATCGTGCCGCAGTACGGCGAGGAACCCAACAACCGGGGCTTTTTCCTCCGCGACGGGGGCTACTACTGGGCCGTCAACGACAACCTCGGGCTGCGGTTTCTGGGGCAAATCTACTCGCGGGGGGGCTGGGGCTTGGGCAGCCAGGGCAACTACATCAAGCGCTACCGCTACAACGGCTCGTTTTTTCTCCAATTCAACCGCAACCGCACCGGGCAGGAAATTGGCCCCTCGCGCCAGATTTCCAACGACTTCCGCATTCAGTGGTCGCACGCGCCGGTGAGCCGGGGCGGGCAGAGTTTCTCGGCCTCGGTGGACGTCAGCAGCCAGGGCTATAACCAGAACAACGAGTTCAACCCCAATCGGTACCTCTCCAACGCCTTCGGGTCGTCGGTGCAGTACTCGCGGAATTTCGGGCAACTCATCCAGTCGAGCGCCAACTTCCGCGTCAACCAGAACGTGCGCACCAACGTGCTCCAGGTCAGCACGGGGTTCAACATCGGCGTGAACCAGGTGCAGCCCTTCCGCCGCAAAAACGCCGTGACGCCCGCCTGGTACGAGTCGTTCCGGGTCGGGGCAAGCCTGAACTCCAACGCCGACCTGACCAACGACCTGCGGCCCCAACTCAACACGGGCGGGTCAAGCCTGCCCGAAGTCATCATCGTCAACCTGGGCAACGGCACGGTGGTCCGTCCCCGCCCGGATTCGCTCATCACCCCCACCCAGCAGCAAAGCCAGACCGTCTTCGACCCCACCACCAACCGCCTGGTGTTCAACCCCAGCCAGCGCGTCGGCGTGCCGCTCAACGCCGAAAACATCCGGCGCATTCTGAACAACGCCCAGGTGCGGAGCAGTTTTCAGGTGCCCATCACCCTGCCCAACTTCAAAATCGCCCGGTACATCAACATCACGCCGAGCGTGAGCCTTCAGGGCGATTTGCTCACCAAGCGGTTGCAGTACACCTACGTGCCCAACGAGCGCGTGCCCGATTCGTCGGGGATTCGCATCGACACGGCGTCGGGGCTGTTTCCGGCCTACAACTACTCGTTTGCCCTCAGCACCAACACCCGGATTTACGGCACGTTTTACGTGCGCAAAGGCCGGGTGGAGGCCATCCGGCACACCTTCGCGCCGAGCATCAGCCTGAACTTCACGCCGGATTTTTCGCAGGACCCGAACCTGTACACGAAAGTGCGCATCAACAACCGGGGCGAAGAGCGGTACTTTTCGCGGTTCATCAACTACGCCAGCGGGAGCGTGGGGCGGGTATTCGGGGCCAGTTTTGCGTTGACCAACCAGTTGGAAATGAAACTCCGGGCCAGGAGCGACACGGCGAAGGAGCAGTTCACGAAGGTGTCGATTTTCGACAACTTCGGCCTCAACGGGGGCTACAACTTCGTGGCCGATTCCTTCAACCTCTCGAACCTCTCGTTCGTGGCCAACACGCAGATTCTCAAGAAATACAACGTCGCGTTTTCGTCCACCTTCGACCCCTACGCTTACGTGGCCACGCCGGGTTACGGCGAAACGGGGCGGCGCACGAGCCGGTACCTGTTTGCCACGGGGGGCGGGCTGGCGGCGCTGCAAAACATGAACGTGTCGATTAGCACGAGCTTCAAGCCCGACGGCAAGCCCAAAACCCGCCAGCCCGTGCAGCAAAACCAGCCCCCGCCCAACCCCAACATGGAAGCCCAGTTGCAGTTCATCAACCGCAACCCCGACATGTACGTGGACTGGAACGTGCCCTGGAGCCTTCAGGTCAACTACCAGTTCAGTTACCTCAAAACCGGCCTGCAACGCCCGACGACCATCCAGACGATGAACTTCAGCGGGGATTTGAGTTTGACCGAAAAGTGGAAAATCACCTTCCAGTCGGGGTTCGATTTCGTGGCGAAAGGCCCCTCGCTGACCAACATCAGCATCCTGCGCGATTTGCACTGCTGGGAGGCGTCGTTCAACTGGACGCCCATCGCCGGGCAGGCCGCGCGGGCCAGCAACTACTCGTTCGAAATCCGGGTGAAATCGGCCCTGCTGAAGGATTTGAAGCTGAGCCGTCGGCGGAGTTTCTACGATTTCGGCGGGTTCTGAGGGCGGTTGGTTTGGAAATTGGTTATTTGGGTAATTTGCCGACGGACAGGTGGATTTCGGGGAAGTCGATTGCCAAACGCCACCAAACCACCTCAACGTAACGCGCCAATTTTCCCGCAACGCCATGCGCATCGTTCAGTTTTTCGACCCGAAGGGTCAACGCCGGGTGGCCCTGGTCGAGGGCGACCGCCTGCGACGGCTCGGCGGCATCCGCACCGTGTACGAACTAGCCCGGCAGGCCATCCGCCGCCGGCAACCGCTGGCTGAGGCCGTGCGGCAAGCCCTGAGCACCGAATCCGAATCGTACGCGCAGGTGCGCGACGAGCGCCGCCTGTGGGTTCCCTTCGACCACCCCGACCCGTACCGGTTCTGGGCCACGGGAACGGGCCTGACCCACCTGGGGTCGGCGGCGTCGCGCAACGCCATGCACGCCGTGGAAGAATCCGCCCTGACCGATTCGATGAAAATCTTCCGCGACGGCCTGGCCCACGGGCGCATGGTGGGCGACCAGCCGGGAAGCCTGCCGGAATGGTTTTACAAAGGCAACGGCCTGAGCGCCGTGCCGCCCGGCGGCGCGCTGGCCCGGCCCGGCTTCGCCCTCGACGGCGGCGAGGAGGCCGAAATCGTGGGCCTGTACCTCAACGACGACGCGGGACAGCCCTACCGCCTCGGCTACGCCCTGGGCAACGAGTACTCCGACCACGTGCTGGAAAAGAAAAATTACCTCTACCTGGCGCATTCCAAACTGCGGGCGTATTCATTCGGGCCGGAATTGCTGCTGGGCGAGCTGCCCGCCGAGGTTCGGGGCATGTCGCGGGTTTGGCGCGACGGGGCGGTGATCTGGGAAAAGGAATTTCTCAGCGGCGAAACGCACATGAGCCACAACCTCGCCAACCTGGAGCATCACCATTTTCAGTACACGCTGTTCCAGCAACCCGGCGATGCCCACTGCCATTTTTTCGGGGCGGCGGTACTCAGTTTCTCGGACGGAGTACGTGCCCAACCCGGCGACGTGTTCGAGCTGCACGTGCCCGCCTTCGGCGAACCGCTGCGCAACGCGCTGGTGGCGGTGAAGTCCGAGCCGGTGCGGGTTCGGGCGTTGTAGGTTTGATTTCCGGAACTCTTCAAAAACCGGTTTTTGCCCATGCCCCGCATCGACCCCCTCCCGCCCGAAGCCGCTTCGACCGACCTGCAACGGGCCTGGGCGCAACACCTGGCCGATTACCCCGGCAGCCGCATCACCCACATGAAGGCCACGCTGAGCCATTCGCCGCTGGCCTTCCGGGTGTACATGGAGTGGTACCCGCTGTACTACGAGGTCATCGGCATCGTGGGCGAGCGGCTGGCGTACCTGTTCGCCCACGCGATTTCGGAGGCCAGTAACTGCCCCCTCTGCACGACGTTTTTTCGAAAAATCATCCTCGAACACGGCGAACGGCCCGAAGACCTCGTGCTGACCGAGGCCGAGCAGAACCTGCTCGATTTCGGCGCGGAATTCGCCCAAAACCGGGGGGAAATTTCGGATGAAGTTTACCGGAAAATCGCCGCCCGCTACGACCCGGAGCAGGTGGTCGTGCTGGTGGCCTTCGCCGGGCAGATGGTGGCGACGAATTTATTCAACAACGCCCTGCGCGTGGAAATCGACGGGTACCTGACGCCTTACGTAAAACTGAGTGAGACGGTGACTGAGTGAGAAATGAAATGCAGTTTGTCTTTTTCTTATTCAGTCACTCAGTCACCGTCTCACTCAGTTCCATTCAACCATTTCGTAAATGCCTGAACTTTCCGGAAAAGTCGCCTTCATCACCGGGGCCGCCCACGGGCAGGGACGGGCCGTCGCGCTGGCGCTGGCCCGCGAGGGTGCCCGCATCGTGGCCTTCGACGTGGCCAGGCCCCTGCCCTACCCGGCCTACGCGATGGGGTCAGAAAGCGAACTGGATTCGCTCCGGCGGGAAATCGAAGCCCTCGGCTCCGGGTGCCTGCCCGTGCAGGGCGACGTGCGAAGCGACGCCGACGTGACCCGCGCCGTGGAGCAAGTCCTGGCCGACTTCGGGCGCATCGACATTCTGTTCAACAACGCGGGCATCTGCGCCTACGGCCTGGCCGACGAACTGACCGAGGACGAGTGGGATGCCATGCTCGACATCAACCTGAAAGGGGCCTGGCTGGTGGCCCGCCGCGTGATTCCGGTCATGAAACGGCAGGGGTCGGGCGTGATTCTCAACAATTCGTCCATCGCCGGGCTGCGGGGCATGAACCGGCTCAGCCACTACGCCGCCTCGAAGTGGGGGCTGGTGGGCCTGACCAAATCGTGGGCGCTGGAACTGGCCCCGTTCGGCATCCGGGTCAATTCGATTCATCCTACGGGCGTTAACACGCCAATGAACGACGGGCTAGCCGAGCTGGAAGGCACCACCACCCAGGAAATCGCCGAACGCTCGGCGGGTAACCTGCTGCCCGTGCCCTGGGTCGAACCCGGCGACGTGGCCCAGATGGTGCTGTTTTTGGTTTCGGACAGAGCACGCTACGTGACCGGGGCGCAGTTTGTGCTCGACGCGGGGCTGCTGACGCGGTAGCAATCTCCCCGATTTTAAGTAACGTGAGTTATGGGTTATCTATGTTGTGATTCAAAAGGTTACGTCCCGTTAGGGACGAAATGTTGGTAGAAAGTCGGGACTCCGCCGTGTTGCGTCCCGTACGGGACGTGACCGCAGCGGCAGGAAACCTTTCTACCAACTTTCCGTCCCTAACGGGACGCGTTGACAACCCATAACTCACGTGAAGTAGTTGCTCAATTCTAAACCGGTATTTGCCCGTAACACCCCCAGGGGCTTATCCACCTGGGATCCGGCAAAAGCCCCCTTGAGGGCAGGGCCGTTAAGTTCTACAACTACGGTAGATGATGTTCAATTTTCAATGCTCAATATTCAATGATTGAAAATCAGAGAAATAACCCATTGAACATTGAGCATTGAAAATTGAACATTTTTAGCGTTCCCAATCAGAACTTAACAGCCCTGCCCCTTGAGGGGTTGGGGGTGTTACGGGCGAACTTTTGGATGGGTACTTAAAAGGACGACCGTGGGGCCGTCCTTTTTTGCAGAACGATTCCGAACGCCTCAGTACTGCTCCGTCTGCGCGAAGAAAAACGCCCCTTCGAGGGCCGCGTTTTCGTCGGAATCGGAGCCGTGGATGGCGTTGGCTTCGATGGATTTGGCGAACAGTTTCCGAATCGTGCCCTCGGCCGCCTGGGCCGGGTTGGTGGCCCCGATGAGCGTGCGGAAGTCGGCCACGGCAGCCTCCTTTTCCAGAATCATCGGCACGATGGCCCCCGACGACATGTAGGTGGTTAAATCGTTGTAAAACGGCCGCTCGCGGTGAACGGCGTAGAATTCGCCCGCGCGTTCTTTGGTCAGTTGGGTTTTCTTCATCGCCACGATGCGGAAGCCGGCTTCTTCAATCATTTTGACGATTGCGCCCGTGTTTCCGGCCTCGACGGCGTCGGGTTTAATCATCGTGAAGGTGCGGTTGGTTGCCATAGAATCGGAATTGGTTGAAAATCGGGCACAAAGGTAGGGAGCGCAGGGGGGAGAACCGAAAAACCGAAAAATGAAAAATGTAAAATGAAAAAGTAAACGGCTGATTGATTGGGTCCTTTTTCGGTTAATCGGTTTTTCATTTATCCTTTTTCGGTTCCGGTCTCCGGTTGGTTTCCCGCCGAAAATGGGCTACTTTTGCTCCTCAATTCCACCCCGACTGCTGTTTTCGTGGCCCGAAGCGGCCCGTTTTGCCCGCGCTGATGCGTACTCTTGAAGCCCTGCCGGTTCTGCTCCAATCGCCCAAGCGCGTGGTGATTACCACCCACCAGAAGCCCGACGCCGACGCCCTCGGTTCTTCGCTCGGCCTGGCCGGGTACCTGAAGAAAAAAGGCCACGCCGTGACGGTGATTTCGCCCACCGACTACCCGAAATTTCTGGCCTGGATGCCCGGCAACGACGAGGTGGTGGAGTTCAACGCCCAGACCCGCGCCCGCGCCGAAAGCCTCGTGGCCGACGCCGAACTGATTTTCTGCCTTGATTTCAACGCCCTGAGCCGCGTTCAGGATTTGGCCGAACCCGTCCGGCAAGCCTCCGCCGTGAAGGTGATGATTGACCACCATCTGGAACCGGAAGACTTCGCCGATTTTCAGATTTCCGACCCCGCCGCCGCCGCCACGGCCCAACTGGTGTACCAACTCATCGTGGACCTGGGCGACAAGCACCTCATCGACCAACCCATCGGCGAGTGCCTCTACGCGGGTTTCATGACCGACACGGGGTCGTTTCGCCACCCCAGCACCAACCCGCAGGTGCACCGCATGGCGGCGGAACTAATCGAACTCGGCGTCAACACCAACCGCGTGCACCGGATGATTTTCGACAACGTCTCCGCCGACCGCCTGCGGTTTCTGGGGTTCGTTTTGTCGAAAAAACTCGTCGTATTGCCCGAATACCGCACGGCCTACATCGCGTTGTCGCAGGACGAACTCAAACGGTTCCGCTCGCAAACCGGCGACACCGAGGGGCTGGTCAACTACGCGCTTTCGCTCGAAAACGTGGTCATGGCCTGCCTCATCGTCGACCGCCTGCCCGAAGCGATAAAAATGTCGTTTCGCTCGGTGGGCGATTTTTCGGTCAACGAACTCGCCCGGAAGCACTTCAACGGCGGGGGCCACAAAAACGCCGCCGGGGGCAAAACCCACCTGACCCTGCAAGCGACGGTGGAAAAGCTTTTAGCCGTACTGCCTGAATACCAGGAGAAGCTACTGGCCGTTTCATGAACTATGGGTTTAGGGTTTACGGTTCAGCGTTTAGCGTTGCTGAAATTTTTTAACCGCGCGGCGGCCGCTCTAAACCCTGAACCCTAAACGCTAAACTGTAAACTCAAATCAACCTCAATGCTTCGCAACTTCAGTATGCTCACGCTGGTGGCCCTGACCCTGGCCTCGTGCAACCAATTCCGGGTCAACGTGACCGACAGCGGCCTCAAATACCAGCTTCACGAACACGACGACAACGGCCGCAAGGCCAAAGTGGGCGACATCCTGAGTTTCCACCTCGTGCTCAAAAACAGCAAGGATTCCGTGCTGCGCGACACGTACAAGGAAATGGTGCCCTTCAAAATGCCCCTCCAGCCCGCGGCCTACAAAGGCGCGTTTGAAGAGGGCCTGACCATGCTCGCCAAGGGCGACAGCGCCACGTTCTACGTCAGCGCCGATTCGCTGTTCGCGAAAGCCATGCAGCCCATGCCGCCGAGTATTGCCAAAGGCAGCGACCTGTCGTTCACGGTGAAAATGCTCAACGTGCAGACCCCCCAGGAGTACCAGAAAACCCTGGAACTTTCGCAGGCGAAACAAAAAGAAACCGACGCCAACCTCATCGCCGAGTACCTGACCAAAAACAAGCTCAACGCCCAGCGCACGCCATCGGGCCTGGCCTACGCCGTGACCACGCCGGGTAGCGGCCCGGCTCCGGCCCGCGGTGATTCCGTGCGGGTGCGCTACACGGGCCGCCTGCTCAACGGCAAGGTGTTCGACAGCAACACGGCCGACGGCATCGTGTTTCCCGTGGGCATGGGCTGGGTGATTTCCGGGCTGGGACGAAGGCATTCTGCAACTGAAAAAAGGCGACAAGGCCACGCTCGTGATTCCGTCGCTGCTGGCCTACGGCGAGCAGGGCGCGCCGGGCAGCATCCCGCCCAACTCGGTGCTGGCCTTCGACGTCGAATTGCTGGACGTGCGCAAAGGTGCCCCCATGCGCATGGGGGCGATGCCGAGGCCGCAGCAGTAACATCCCGCTTCTTTCGCTTTCCCGCGCCCCCGTTCCAGTCGGCATGCCGACTGGAACGGGGGCGTTTTGGGTTGGCTTAACGTCGGCTGGCCGCCACCACCTTCTCCGGTTCGATGGCCCGGTACACGGCGTCCATCGCCTGCCGCCGGACGCGGTGGGTGTTGATGAGGTTGTTCCCGGCGTCGGGATAGACCCGGTTGGAAAGAAAAATAAACACCAACTCCTGGTCGGGGTCGGCCCAGACGAGCGTGCCGGTAAAGCCCGAGTGCCCGAAGGAGCGCTCCGAGGCCAGCGCCGACACGTACACGCTCTCGCCGTCGTCGGGGCGGCGGTCCCAGCCGAGGCCCCGGTGGCTGCGGGGGGAATTGTCTTTGGCAAACTGCGGCACCGTGCCCGGCTGGAGGTACTGCCGCCCGCCGTACTGCCCCCGCTGGAGGTTCATCTGCATCAGAATGGCCAGTTCGGCGGCGTCGCTGAACAGCCCGGCGTGGCCGCTCACGCCCCCCTGCATGGCCGCGTTCTGGTCGTGGACGGTGCCGCGCAACTGCGCCTGCCGGTACACCAAATCGTTTTCCGTCGGGGCGATGTCCATCGGCGAAACGCCCCGGCGCAGGGGGTTGAAGCCCGTGCGGTCCATGCCGAGGGGTTCGTAGAATCGTTTCGCCAGAAATTCCTCCATTGGCTGCTGGGTGATGGCTTCGACCACGTGCCAGAGCATGATCAGGCCGAGGTCGGAGTACACGTAGGCGTACTGCCCGGACTTGTCGCGCCTGCTGCTGAGCGGCGACCGGATGACCCATTTCCAGACCGAATCTTTCGTGGCGGCGCGGGTGTAGAGGTTGGGCGCGACTTGCAGGGTATAGTCGAGCGTGTCCTTGCGGCGGTAAAACGTGCTGTCAAATCCGTCGTTGTCGGCGTAGCCCGACCGGCTGCGGGTGCGCTCCCAGAACGGCAGGAACGCCACCAGCCCGGCCTGGTGCAACAACAGGTCGCGGACGACGATGCTTTCCTTGTTGGTGCCCTTCAGTTCGGGCAGGTAGTCGGACGCTTTGCGGCTGAGGTCGAGTTTGTCGCTTTCGGTCAGGACCATCACCGCCTGGAGCGTGGCGGCGACTTTCGTCACCGACGCCAAATCGTACAGTGTCTGGTCGCGGACGGGTTCGTAGGCGTAGCCGTAGGTGAGTTTTCCGAAATTTTTCTGGTAGATCACCTTGCCCTTCCGCGCCACGAGCACCTGCGCGCCGGGGAAGGCCCGCGCGTCGATGGCGGCTTTCACGACCTTGTCCACCTCGGCAAGGCCCACCGAACTCATCCCCACGCTTTCGGGCAGGCCGTAGCTCAGGCGACCGACGGACCCTGTTTCCAGCCCGAAGCCCGCCGGGCAGATGCCCTCGACCGACACGGGCAGTTTGCCCTTCGCCGGGAGCGCGCCGAACAGAATCTGCGCCACGGCGGCCTGGGTGAGGGGGTTGTCTTCGTAGCCGCAGACGAGCGCGGGCAGGTCGGGGAAAAACTTGAGGCTGTACGGGTTGCCGAACACGGCCAGCACCACCTGGTTGCCCCGGGCTTTGAGTTGACGAATGAAATTTTTGGTGGCTTCCGAAATGCCGTAGCCCCGGTAGGCCCGCTGGCTCATTTCGTGCAGGCTGACGACGACAGTTCGGTGTTGAATCGAATCGAGTTCAGCCAACACTTCGGCAAACCACTGCGCGTCCGATTTGGCGTCGTTCGTGAAGTGCCGGAAGGGCGCGTACTTGCTCAGGGTCTGCTGGAACACGTTGCCCCCCACTTCGCCGACGGCGATGGACGCAAACCGGTTGGCATCGATGTCCACGAAGGGCAGCAGCTTGCCTTCGTTGCGAACTACCGTAACGGCCTCTTCGTAGAGCCGCTGCTTCAGGCTGAGGGCCTGGGGCGTCTGGAGTTCTTTCTGCAAATCCTTCAGCGGCAGAGGCTTGCGCTCGTACAGGCCCAGGCGGTACTTGGCCGTCAGGATTTTCCGCACGCGGGCGTCCACTTCCTCCATCGTAATCAGGCTGTCGCGGTGGATGGCGTCCCGGATTTTCTGGAGGCTCTGGGCCACGTTCTCGGCGTAGAGCAGAATGTCGTTGCCCGCCAGCAGGGCTTGCAGGTTGGCGTCGGCGGCGTTGTTGGAGCGAGTCACGCCGCGCATGTTCATGGCGTCGGTGATGACCAGGCCCTGGAAGCCGAGGTTTTTCTTCAGCAGCCCCGTCACGATGTTGGGCGAAAGCGTGGCCGGGATGTTGCGGGTTTCGTAGAACGGCACGTTCAGGTGCCCCACGATAATGCTCCCCACGCTGTCGGCGATGAGTTTGCGAAACGGAAACAGTTCGAGGTTTTGCAGGCGTTCGCCGCTGTGGGCCACCACGGGCAGGGTGTGGTGCGAGTCGCTCTCGGTGTCGCCGTGGCCGGGGAAGTGCTTGGCGCAGGCCAGTACGCCCGCCTGTTGCATCCCCTTCATGTAAGCGATGCCCTTGGCGGCCACGTTTTCCTTTTGTTCGCCGAACGACCGCATCCCGATGGCCGGATTGCGGGGGTTGCTGTTCACGTCCACCACGGGCGCGAAGTTGAGCGTCACGCCGATGCGGCGGCACTGCCGGGCGATTTCCCGGCCCATTTCGTAAATCAGCCGATCGTCCTGAATGGCCCCGAGGGTCATTTGTTTTGGAAAAACCATCCCGTAGTCGAGGCGCATGCCGAGGCCGTTTTCGGCGTCGAGGCTCACCATCAGGGGCGTGCGGGCCAGGACCTGGTAGCGGTTGGTGAGTTCGGCCTGCGAGTGAGGGTCGCCCTGGAAGAAAATCAGCCCGCCCACGTGCAGGTCGCGCACGAGGTAGTCCATGCGCTGGTAGTACCATTCCTCCTTGTTCGAGAAGGTGGCGACCATGAAAAACTGGCCGAGCTTCTGGTCCTCCGAAAGCGAGTTGAACACGCTGTCCACCCAGGCCGCTTCGCGGACGGGCGCGGCCAGGGCCGGTTTCAGCGCGGCGGGCAACGACTTGATGGTGTCGGCGGGGGCGGGCGGGGGCGTGGCGGCGGCCACGGGCGCGGCGGTGCTCACTGGCGGCGCATCGGCCTCGGCGGCGGTGGATTGCACGGGGCGGGTGCCGCCCGTCGGCTCATCGGCGAAGGACGTTTTCAGCGGAAGGGCAAACTCGGTGAGTTCGGCGGAGGGGGGCTTGAGCGAATCGGCAACCGCAACGGCCCCGACGTCTGCCGGGCGGGACGGCAGGAAAATAGAATTCCAGGAAAGGGCGAAAGTGGACAGGCACGCCCAAACGAGCCACTTCGTCATTTTTAAAGTCAGGTGATGCAGGTGGAAGTACAAAGTTGCCCAAAATGGGGGGGATTGGCAAGAAACCCGGAAAGAGGGTTGAAAAAGTTTTGCCAGGAAGGTTGGGGAAGGAGCCAAGTACATCACGGCGGCAGCTCACACCCGCAGCCAACAAGCAGGTAAGCCGTTGACACGGAGGAGGCAACCCAGCCGCTGGGTTTGGCTGTGGGTGGATTTCTCTTTAGTTTTGTAAAACCTGTCTCAACAAACTTTGTTAACCGCCATGCTTCAACCGCCCCTTTCGCCGCAGGAGCACGAAGTGCTTCGCCAGATTGCCGACGGCAACACCACCAAAACCATCGCCGACAACCTGGGCATCGAACCCCGCACGGTCGATTGCCATCGCCTGTCCATCCGCCGCAAGGCCTGTCTGCTCAACCGGAGCAAGACCACGCTGTTTCAGTTCGCCCGCAAGTATTTTGGAAAATCCGGTGATGGGGGGGGGGGGTAAATCTCTAACTTTCAGTGACTTACTCAATTGCTCAACTACTCGGCTTGCCGCTCTCTCCGCTGCCTACGTAATTTTTACGTAGTTTTTACGTGATTTTGGGTTTGCAGGATTGATGCTTGCCCTGCCACCTTTGACGCAGCAAAAGCCCGCCCCCGGTCCGTGTTTGGAGACCCGTCGGGAGCAAGGCTTTTGGAGTTGGTTCAATCGTTTCACAATCAAACCAGGAGCAAAAGTATGAAATCTTTTGTACGAATGGCTATGCTATTGTGCGTAGCAGCATCAAGCCTGTTAACGGCTTGTCGGAAGGAGGAGCAGGTAACCGAACTTGGCCAAGAGCCTAAAACGGCCATCGAGCAAATGGAAAAAGAAGCAGGAAAGTCCTTCTTCAAAAAAGATTTGGTATTAAGGGATGCCAGTGGGCAGAATGAGGTACTGCTGCGAGTGGCCTCACAATCCGAGGAGATGCTCATAAACTATCTTGCTATTCACAGATTAACCATCACTCCTATATTTAAACAAAGTGCTGGCACAGTATTTACCGAACAAATCAATCCTGAGCAATCCAAAGCTTCTGAAAAAATAACTAAGCCAGAGGCAACAATTGTAACTGAGGCAATCTCTCAAAAGTTAGAAGCAAATGCGATAGGGTACTCTCTCGGTGTTGAGGTAGATAATTCGAAACTTAATGATTTAAGTAAAAAGGGAAGAATTATGTACCTGGACCTGTGGGCAGAACATATTAGTGAACCGTGGCCGACCTATTTGCGTTTGACTGTGAATCCCAGAGGCCGATTTATACGAAATGAAATAAGAATGAAAATTACTGTAAAAGACGCTTGGTATAACTTCTGGCGGGATTGGTTCACTTACTCAGATAATTGGTTATATTACCATTCGACTGAAACCGATGGGCAATATATGCCATCTGTACCTCAAACTTACACTGATGTTAATGTAGATGGGCCTTGGAAAGCAAGAGCAGAAATTGTCTATGATATGGTGCCTGCGTGCTCTAACTGCATCCCTTCGACGGATCAGCCAACTGTAGGATATGTAGTTACTTTTATACGATAGAAGACCGATTGTGCCTGTCAGCTTTTTTAAAAAATTTTTTGACGAGGTATGAAACTAACAATTTTATACCTCGTCAATCGTTTTTAACCGAGAAATCAAGAAAAAAGATGAAAAATATCTCACCATTCTTCGCAATCCTATCTTTTTTTATTCTTTCTTGCAAAACTAAGGAAGAAAAAGCAATTCAATCAAATTTGAATCAACTTCAGGGTGAATGGAAAATAGAGTCCTTTATGATTTCAAATACTCAATCCGACTCATTGAATAAGCACTTCAAATCCGGGGAATTGACATTCAGCCAATGCGCTTACGACTCGAAAGAATTTCAAAGCTCGGCGCGTGCGTGTGGAGGAGAAGCTGTAATCAATGGTGTGTCTTGTTCCCTTTCGCATCGATATTTTAAAAATTCAACCCCATTTGATTTCTCAATCAATCCGTATCAACCTAGACAAGAAAACCTTTTTATTTTTTCACTTTTTAATGGCAAATGGGAATTTGTCGTTGAAAATAATAAACTGGCGGCTCGTCAAATTCAGAATACTCAATCTGCTAATTCGCTAGTCACCTTCACCGCCATCCGAAAATAGCGCCGCCGATTAGTGAGGGAAACACTGCTACTTTTTCTGCTTTCCGTTCAAACCGTCTACGCCCAGACGGTTACTGTCACCCTCAGCGGTACCCTCCGCGAAGCCGGTAGCCTCGAAAGCATCCCCGGTGCCGCCGTGTTCGCCCCCGACCTGCAACGCGGCGCGACCGCCAACGCGTACGGATTCTACTCGCTCCAACTGCCCGCCGGGCAACCGGTGCGGCTGCGCGTGTCGGCGGTGGGCTACGAGCCGGTTGAGGAAACGATTCGGGCTGAGGGAAACCAGACCCGCGATTTCCAGCTCCGGCCTTTGGCCCAACAACTGGCGGGCGTGACCGTCACGGCGGTGGAGCAAAACGCCCACGCGCCCGTGGCGGGGATGGTGCAACTGCCCGTGGCGCAAATCCGGCAGATTCCGATGCCCCTCGGCGAGAAAGACGTCATCAAAGCCCTGCAACTGCTCCCCGGCGTGCAGAAAGGCACCGAAGGCAGCACGGCGCTGTTCGTGCGCGGGGGCGGGCCGGACCAAAACCTGCTGCTGCTCGACGAGGCCACGGTGTACAACGCCAACCACTTGTTCGGCTTTTTCTCCACCTTCAACGGCGACGCCCTCAAGTCGGTCCAGTTTTACAAAGGCAGTTTCCCGGCCCGGTACGGCGGGCGGCTCTCCTCGGTGGTGGACATGCAGTTGAAAGACGGCAACCGGGAGAAGTTTCACGGCGAAGGCGGCATCGGGCTGCTGTCGAGCCGGTTGACGCTCGAAGGGCCGATTCAGAAAACAAAGTCCTCGTTTCTGGTTTCGGCCCGCCGCAGCTACATCGACCTGCTCACGGTGCCGTTCACCAAGCGCGAGGATTCGTACTTCGCCTACCGGTTTTACGACCTCAACGCCAAGCTCAACTTCGACCTAGGGCCGAAGGACAAACTGTTTCTGAGCGGCTACTTCGGCAACGACCGCCTCCAACTCGTGGACAAAGTGGGGCGGAGCACGTCAAGCATCCAATCCACGACCGACCTCGGCTGGGGCAACGCCACGGGCACGCTCCGTTGGAACCACGTGTTCAACCCGAAGCTGTTCGCCAACACCACGTTGCTGCTGACGGATTTCAACTTCCGCTTTGCCGACGATCTCCGCCGCGACTACACCGACGGGCGGCCCCCGGTGACCGAGTTTGCCGAGTTCGCCTCCGCTGTCCGAGACTACTCGCTCAAGGCCGACTTCGATTGGTCTCCCAACCCCGCCCACGCCCTGAAGTTCGGCGGGCTGCTGACCCTGCACCGCTTCCAGCCCCGCGCCTACGTGCTCGAAGACGTCGCCAACCAGCAGCGCTCGGCTTCGGCGCAGCAATTCCACAACCAGGAATTTGCTCTTTACACCGAGGACATTTACCAGCCCACGGGCCGGTTGTCGGCCAACGCGGGCCTGCGGCTGAGCGGCCTCCGCACGGCCACCCGCACGTACCTTTTTGCCGAACCCCGCCTCACGCTGGGCTACCGCCTCCGGCCCGACCTGAGCCTGCGGGGGGCCTACGCCCGCAACAACCAGTTCGTGCATCTGCTCAGCAACACGGGCATCGGCCTGGCCACCGACCTGTGGGTGCCGGCCACCGACCGGGTGCCGCCCGCGCAGGCCGACCAGATCAGCGCGGGACTAACGAAGACCTTCGCCAAACCGGGCCTGACCCTCACCGTGGAAAGCTACCGCAAGTGGATGCGCGGCATCGTAGCCTACCGCGAAGGGGCCACGTTTCTGGCCCTCGGCGACGGCCCCCGCGAGGTGGCCTGGGAGGACAACGTGACCACGGGCCGGGGCCTGAGCTACGGCACGGAAGTGCTGCTGCAAAAAACCGGGGGCCGCTTTACGGGATGGCTGGGCTACACGCTCTCGTGGACGGTGCACCAATTCGATGAACTCAACGGCGGCAAACGGTTTTTCCCCCGCCAGGACCGGCGCCACGACCTTTCGCTGGTGGGCACCTACCGGCTTTCGCCGAAGGTGGAGCTTTCGGCCAACTGGGTGTATGGCACGGGGCAAGCCCTCACCGTGCCCCAGGGCTACTACACCGCCACGAGCGGCATCGGGGGCAACGAGTTCGGCCCAACCGGCCCCCGGCCCGCGCTGCCCCGCCCCCAGGCCATCGATTACTTCGGCCCCCGCAACAGCTTTCGGGCCGAAGCCTACCACCGCCTCGACCTGGCCGTGCGGTTTTTTAAACAAAAACGCTGGGGCGAACGCTTCTGGGAAGTGGGCCTGTACAACGCCTACAACCGCCGGAACCCGTTTTATTATTACCTGAAAACCACCTACAGCGGCGCGGCAGGTCGGAGCACGTCCCTCGAAAAGCGGGCCTTATTTCCGGTGATTCCTTCTGTGACGTACAACTTCAAATTCTGAACGCCATGCGGAAAACGGCCCTTCTCCCGATCCTCGGCGCGGTGCTGCTGACCGCCTGCGACCCCGGCGTGCAAACCGATTTCATCCCGCCCGAGAAACTCGTGGCCGTCAGCGCGGCGCTTTCGCCCCAGGATTCGCTGCTGGCGGTGTACCTGTACCGGGGGCAACCGCTGGGAAAAGTAGCGCCGGAGGAACAAACCGTCGAACGGGGCGCGACGGTGGAACTTTCGGACGGCACCCGCACCGTCCGGCTGGTGTACCAACCCGCCCGCCTGCGCTACGAGCGGCCCGCCGCCGCGTTGCCCATTCTCGCGGGCAACGCGTATTTTTTGACGGTGAAAACCGCCGACGGAATTGCGTTGAAAAGCCAGTGCCGGGTGCCGCCCGCCGTGACGGACCTGCGCATCGCGGGTACGCAGCAGCCCAACGACTTTGAGTTTGAAATCACCTGGACGGCCCCGCCGGACCAGCCCTTCGCCTGGGTGCGGGGAAGGACGGCTTCCGCCTCTACCACCGGGCCGAACTTCTCCGGCAACGTGCGCTTCGACGGCACGGGCGGGCCGGACTTTGTGGGGGCCTGGCTGACCGACCAGCAGCGCGACGGTCGGAATACCCTCACGGGCCGGGTGCTCGACGCGGCCCGGCGCAAACCGCTTTCGCTGAACATCGAGATACTCAACCTCGAACCCGCCCTGCACCGCTTCCTGGTCGATACCCGCGATTTGAACACCTTCAACGCCAACACCGACGGCTTCATCCCGACCTTCCGCGAACCCCGGCCCGTGGCCTCGAACGTGGAAGGCGGCGTGGGAATTTTTGCCGCTTACAACCGGAGCGAAACGGTGTTGATGATCCCGTAACGCCCGAAACGGCAACCGGGCCGCGAAACGTCGCGGCCCGGTTGCCGTTGGCACGGGTGCGGAAGTCCGGTTCAATCGGCAATGAACGTAAACTCCGGGTACCCATACAGTTCCGATTTCACGCCGCTGACGTCGCTGGGAAACTTCGCCGGGGCGGTTTTCGAATAGCAGGCGCTGTGGACGAGGGTGCTGCCTTTGGTGAAGGGCAACCACTCGCCGCCGCCGTTTTTGGCCGCGAAGAAATACTTTTTGTTGGCCCCGCCCGACTGGCTGTTGACGCTGATGACGTACTTTTTGTTCGGCGTCAGGCTCAGGGCGTCCACGTCGGCGAGGGTGAGCTGGTTGGGCGACGACTGCTCCACGGTTTTCTGCCGGAGCACGGCCTGCGTGTCGAAATCCCAGACGCTCACGCGGTACGAACCGGGTTCGGGCATCCGGGTGCCGACCTGGGTGAGTTTGCCCGCGGCGGCGGTGCTGAACACCACGCCCAGTTCCCAGGGGCCGGAGGTGCGGGTGTTCGAGGCGATGGTGGCGGCGTTGGCGTCGATGAACTGGGCGATGTTGTTTTCCGTCGGCTTGACGGCCTCGGTTTCGGCTTCGGATTTGCTGCACGCGCTCAGGCTGGCGGCGGCAATCAGGGCGAGGAAGGGAATGCGGACGTTCATGGTTTTCGTTGGATTTGAAAATGAGAGGGATTTGGTTTGAAAGTCGCTTCGGGCGACTTGTTGGGCCAAAACTATCCTCCCGGCGGCCCCGGCTTCAAGGGCCGCTTGACGCCGGTCGTCGCTGAATTGACCGTTGGGGTATTTCGATTGACGGTTGCGCCCGCCACCCGGCCGAGCTTCTCCAATCGCTTCCGGACCAACCCCGGGTGTGTCCGCCGACGGAGCCATCGTTCGCATCCTCAACGAAAAAGGCCCGTCCTGCGCAGGACGGGCCTTTTTTGTTGAAATCGGAAAACCTACCTCACGCTTCCAACGCCTCTGACTCGCAGTGCTCGTGGTCGTGGTGGTGGGTGCGGATGTTGATCAGGTGCGTAACGACCAGCCCCAACGAAGCGGCATAGCCCGCGTACTCAAACAGTTCGGAAACGTCTTCGAGCAGCAGGCAGGCCGTGAACAAGCCCAGAAATCCCCACAGCGCCCGCCGGATGGCCGCCGAGTGGCTGTGCTTGGTGGCGTGGTACACGGCGAAAATGTTGACGAGGATGAACACGTAATCCAGGCTCAGGTACCCGACCTTCAGGCTCTCGTGGGCGAAATTGACCGTCAGCAGCAGCACCGGCGTGGCCAGGCAATGGATGACGCAGAGTACCGAGCCGGTGATGCCGATGTAGTCGGCTTTGGAAGTCAGGGTTGCAGCTTTCATAAAATCGTTAAGCAATCTGGTTGCAAAAATAAAAGGTTCGTGCCAGCAACCGCGCCCTTGCGTCCTATTTTTGCAAAACCGTTGCAGGGAATGGCTATTTTTGCCGGGTGTTCAGGGTTTAGTGCTAGCCACATCGGGCCTTAAACTCTAAACCCTAAACTCTGAACCCTAAACTCAACTGGCGTGCTCGAAACCCGCAACCTCACGTTTTCGTACACCCCGCAGAAGCGCTTTGTCTTCCCCGACGTGGCCTGCGCCGACGACGAAACGCTCCTTATTCTGGGGCGTTCGGGGCGGGGGAAAACCACCCTCCTGCACTTGCTGGCGCTGCTGCTGAAACCCGAAAGCGGGCAAATCGTGGTCAACGGCACCGACCTGGCCCGTCTGACGGTGCGGGCTACGGTGGCCTTCCGGGCGCAAAACATCGGCCTGGTGTACCAGCGGCCGCACTTCGTTGCCTCGCTCAGCGTGCTTGACAACCTGCTGCTGGCCAACTACCTCGCCGGTTACAAGTCCGACCGCGACCGTGCCCGCCAACTGGCCGAACGGCTGGGCTTTTCCGAACATCTTTCAAAAAAAACAACGCAGCTCAGCCTCGGCGAACAGCAGCGGGTGGGCATTGCCCGCGCCCTGATGAACCGCGCCCGCGTGCTGCTGGCCGACGAACCCACCTCCAACCTCGACGACGACAACTGCGACCGCGTGGCCAGCCTGCTGGCCGAACAGGCCCACGAGGTCGGGGCCAGCCTCGTCATCGTCACCCACGACCAGCGGCTGAAGGAGCGGGTGGGGCGGCAAATCAGTTTGTAGTTTGGAGTTTGAGGTTCGAAGTTGTGAAATGCCGAACCTCAAACTCCAAACTTCAAACTCCAAACTCGAAACTATGAACCTCCTCCGCATTTCCTGGGCCAACCTGCGCGACAAAGCCCTGAGCAGTTTCCTGAGTGGGCTGCTGATGGCGCTGGGCGTGACGATTATTTCGCTGCTGCTGATTCTGAACCAGCAACTCACCGAGCAATTCACGAAAAACGTGCGCGGCGTGGACCTGGTCATCGGGGCGAAGGGCAGCCCGCTGCAACTGATTCTGGCCAGCATTTACCAGATTGACGCCCCGACGGGCAACATCCCCCTGGCCGAGGCCAACCGCCTCACCCGCAGTCCGCTCATCAAGGAAGCCATTCCGCTGGCCCTGGGCGACAATTTCAAGGGCTACCGCATCGTAGGCACCAACCAGAAGTACCTCCTCCACTACGGCGCGACGCTGGCCGAAGGCACGACCTTCAACCGCCCGCTTGATGCGGTGGTGGGGGCAAAAGTGGCCCGGCTGACGGGCCTCAAACTCGGCGACCAGTTCGCCGGGTCGCACGGGCTGACGGGCGAAGGCCACGAGCACGGGAACAAAAAATACCGGGTCGTGGGCGTGCTGGCCCCCAGCAATTCGGTGGCCGACCAACTGATTCTGACGCCCGTGGAGAGCGTGTGGGAAATTCACGAAGAAGAGGAAGGCGAAGCCCGTGCCAAGCCCAGCCTGATGCCGATGATGGCCGCGCCGGATCAGTCGCCGGAAGGGGAAGGGTCTGGTGAGGAACGCAACGCCGACCCGGAGAACTCCGCGTCTGCGGTCGGCGCAACGGAGGAAATCACGGCCCTGCTCGTAAAGGTGCGCAACCCGTTGGCCAAGCTGACCCTGCCCCGCGCCATCAACGACAACTCGAAACTCCAGGCCGCCTCGCCCGCCATCGAAATCAACCGCCTGTTCACGCTGCTGGGCTTCGGGCTGGATACGTTGCAGTACATCGCCCTGGCCATCATCGTCATTTCGGGCATCAGCGTGTTCGTGTCGCTGTACAATTCGCTGAAGGAGCGCCGCTACGAAATGGCCCTGATGCTGTCGATGGGGGCCACCCGCGCCCGGCTGTTCGGGTTGCTGCTCCTCGAAGGGCTGATGATTGCGCTCATCGGTTTCGTGGCGGGCATTCTGCTGAGCCGCCTCGGCCTGGCGGTTCTGGGCCGGAACGTCGAGGACAATTTTCACTACGACCTCAACGCCCTCACCCTGCTGCCCGAAGAGGGCCTGCTCCTGCTCGGCACCGTGGCCATCGGCCTGCTCGCCGCCGCCCTGCCTTCGCTGGGCATCTACCGCATCAACATCTCGCGGACGCTGGCGGAAGAGTAGTGGGCAATTGGCGGTTGGCAGTTGGCAAAAAGTGAATTCAAAAAAATTGCCAACTGCCAACCGCCAATTGCCCCCTGCTTTTGCGACCAATCCCCCCTTTTTCGCGAAGACCCCCGTTGGCCGGGCGCGGTGACGTGTGTACTTTGCGGGGATTTTCTTCTCTGAACCTGCTGAATGACTTTTTTTCTACTTCTTTTTCGCCGGATGTTTTTGTTCGGCAGTTTGCTCCTCACGCTTTTTTCCTGCATCGACCCCTACGACCCTGGCCTGACCCTGACGGCCAACGTGGTGGTCGTGGACGGCTCGGTGACTGATTTGCCCGAACGCCAGAAAATCAAACTGGCCCGCTCGCAGGTGTACAGCGGCCGGTCGGCCACGTCGGCCCTGCAAAACGCCCGCGTTGAAATCGTCGTCAACGGCAGCCAGGTGGTTTCGCTGGTGGAAAACACCACCACGCGGGGCCTCTACGAAGCGCCGGAGGGCTTCCGGGGGCAGGCAGGCAACACCTACCAGCTTCGGTTTCAACTCCCCGACGGGAAACGCTACGAATCGACGGCGGAGCCGCTGGTGGTCGCGCCGAACATCGAGCGCGTGTACGACAAATTCGACGCGGCGGGCATCGCCAACGCCGAAAAAACCCGTTTCACCCCGGCCAACCTGATTTACGTGGACACCCAGGACCCCGGCGACGCCCGTAATTTTTACCGCTGGAACTGGACGCTCTGGGAAAATCAGGTCTGGTGCGCTTCCTGCGAGCGGGGCCTTTTCCAGCAAACCAACCCCTTCACCGGCGACGGATTTTGCCAGACGGACCGCTCTCTGCCCGTCGGCAATTTTTACGATTACGCCTGCATCACGCCCTGCTGGGACGTTTTTCAGGGCCTCGACCTCAACCTGTTCGCCGACAACTTCAGCAACGGCAAACCCATCGTCGGGCGGCTGGCGGCCAAAATTCCGTACTACCAGGCCCAGTCGGCGCTGGTCGAAATCCGGCAGCAGGGGCTTTCCGCCGGGGCCTACCAGTACTACCGCCTGTTTGAAACCCAGACCCAGTCCGTGGGCGGACTGGCCGACACGCCACCGGCGCCCATTTTGGGCAACATCCGCAACGTGGCCAACGACCAGGAACCCGTCGTGGGCTACTTCGCGGCCTCCGGAGTGACCTCGGTGCGGTACTGGCTCAACCGGCAAAACGCCAGCGGGCGGCCCGTGGGGTTGATGTTCGTGTTGTTTGGCCGGGAAGCCAACCCGGAACCTTCGTCGCCGTTTCCGCCCCGGCCCCCCGCCTCTCGGTGCGTGTTGAGCGAAACCCGCACGCCGGTGAAGCCGAGAGGATGGCGGTAGGATTAAAAAAGAATGTTCAATGCGGTCCGCCGCTGCGGCTCAATGCTCAACGTTCAATGAATTGAAAATTAGACGTTGAGCATTGAGAATTGAACATTCCCGGCATTTTTCACCACCATGTTCGTTTCAGCCCGACTTACCATCCTCCTCGGCCTGCTCTTCGGCCTGTCCGCCTGCGTGGAAACCTACGACCCGGCCCTGACGCTCACGGCCAACGTGCTCATCGTCGATGGCTCGCCCACCGACCTGCCCGAGCGCCAGACCATCCGCCTGGCCCGCTCGCGGGTACTCAGCGGGCGCTCGGCCACCACGCCGGTCGAGGGAGCAAAGGTCGAAATCGTCGTCAACGGCAGTCAGGTGGTTTTGCTGGTCGAAAACCGCACGACGAAGGGCCTCTACGAAGCGCCGGAAGGGTTTCGTGGGCAGGTGGGTACGTCGTACCAACTCCGTTTCACGCTGACCGACGGCCAGCGCTACGAATCGACCGCCGAAACGACGCCCGCCGTGCCCAAAATCGAGAAGGTGTACGACAAATTTGACGCGGCGGGCATCGCCAACGCCGAAAAAACCCGCTTCACGCCGGCCCACCTGATTTACGTGGACACGCAGGACCCCGCCGACGCCCGCAATTTTTACCGCTGGACCTGGACGCTCTGGGAACTGCAAAGCTGGTGCGCCACCTGCGAGCGGGGCTTTTACAACCTCAGCTTCAACCCCGCCACCAACCAATTTTCGGGAACCTGCCAGACGAACATCGCCCTGCCCGCCGGGAATTTGTACGATTACGTGTGCGGCAGTCCCTGCTGGGAAATCATCCGCAGCCTCAGCATCAACCTCCAGGCCGACAACGTCGGCAACGGGCGGCCCATCGTCGGGCGGCTCGTGGCGTCCGTGCCCTACACCCAGCCTGCCGCTGCGCTAATCGAAATCCGCCAGCAGGCCCTCACGCCGGGGGCCTACCAGTACTACCGCCTGTTTGAGCAGCAAACCCAGAACTCCGGCGGGCTGGCCGACACGCCGCCGTCGCCCATCGTGGGTAACATCCGCAACGTGGCCAACGAGCGCGAACCCGTCGTGGGGTATTTCTCGGGCTCCAGCGTGTCGTCGGTGCGCTACCGGATCACCCGGCAGAACGCCAGCGGCAGGCCCACGGGGTTGTTCGAGTACCTCAACAACCGCCAACCCACTCCGGAGCCGACGGGGCCATTTCGTCCGCCCCTGGCCGTGTGCGTGGCCAGCGAAAATCGCACGCCTGTGCAGCCAGAGGGGTGGCGGTGAGTGGTTGGCCGTTTACAGTTCATACTTCTCAGGTTGCAGTTGATGGAAGGTTCGCGTGGTTCGTTTCGTTGGAAAATTCGGAGCCTGCTCCTGGTGGGCTTGCTGCTGGGCTGCGTACGGGCTTACGACCCCGACCTCACGCTCACCGCCGACGTAGTGGTGGTGGACGGCACCCTGACCGACCAGCCTGAAAGGCAGGTGGTCCGGCTGTCGCGCTCGCGGGTGGAATTCGGCGCTTCCGGCACGGCCCCGCTCAGCGGGGCGCGGGTGGAGGTGCTCGTCAACGGCACGGAGACGGTCGTTTTTTCGGAAAATCCCACCGTGAAGGGCCAGTACGAAGCTCCCGCCGAATTCCGGGGCCGGGTGGGTAACCGCTACCGGCTGCGCTTCCGCACCGCCGAGGGTACGAACTACGAATCGGACGACGAACTGATGCCCGCCGTGCCCCCCATCGCGCGGGTGTACGACCGCTTCGACGCAGCGGGCATTGCCAACGCCGAGAAAACCCGCTTCACCCCGGCTCACCTGCTCTACCTCGACACCCAGGACCCCGCCGACACCCGCAATTTTTACCGCTGGCAGTACACCCTCTGGGAGCAACAGGGCTGGTGCGCCACCTGCGACCGGGCGCTCTACGTGCTGACCCCCAACGGCCTCAGCGGCACCTGCCAGCGCGACCTCTCGCTGCCGCTCAACAGTTCGTTCGACTACCGTTGCCGCCCGATGTGTTGGGAAATCATCCGGGGACTTTCGATCAACCTCTTCGCCGACAACCTCAGCAACGGGCGGCCCATCCTGGGGCGGCCCGTGGGGGCCATTGCCTACACGCAGCGAACGGGCGCGCTGGTCGAAATCCGCCAGCAGGGCCTCACGGCGGAAGCCTGGCGCTACTTCCGCCTCCTGGAACAACAAACCCAGAACACCGGTGGTCTGGCCGACACCCCCCCCGCCCCGCTGGTGGGCAACGTGCGCAACCTCGGCAAGCCCGACGAACTGGTGGCGGGCTACTTCGCCGCTGCGTCGGTGGCCTCGGTGCGGCACTGGATTGACCGGCAAAACGCCTCGGGGCGGCCCGTGGGGCTGTTTGAGTACCTCAACAACCGCCAGCCCAACCCCGAACCGGGCACCGACACCCGCCCTCCGCTGGCGATTTGCGTGCCCAGCGAAACGCGGACGCCGGTGCGGCCGGAGGGGTGGCGGAATTGAGTTGGCAGTTCACCGTTGGCAGTAGGCAGGTCAGGGTTGCGAGGCAAAAACGTTTAGTTTGGAGTCATGAAAAAAACCGCCGATTTAGGCTTGCTCCGAGGGTTCCTGCCGTGGCTACTTGGTGTGATGCTGACCGCCTGCGTGGCCCAGTTCGACGACGACACCATCCAGACCGCCAACGTGCTCGTCGTGGACGGCACGCTCACCGACCGGCCCGAACGGCAGGGCGTGCGACTGAGCCGATCGGTGTTGTTCGCCGGAAAATCGAACACGGGGCCGGTTTCGGGGGCCAGCGTCGAGGTGGTCGTCAGCGGTAGCGAGGTGGTTGTTTTTCGGGAAAACGAGACCGAAAAAGGGCTTTACGAAGCGCCCGAAGGCTTTCGCGCCCGGTTCGGCGCGGGCTACCGGTTGCGGCTCCGCACCCCCGACGGGCGGTGGTACGAGTCGGCGGAGGAACGGATGGCCCCGGCCCCCGGCCTGCTCACGGCCTACGACCGCTTCGACGCCCAGGGCATTGCCGACGTGGAAAAAACCCGGTTTGCCCCCGCCCACCTGGTGTACGTGGATGTTCAGGACCCCGCTGGTGAACGCAATTTTTCCCGCCTCGAATGGGTGCTGTACGAAAAGCAGGAGTGGTGCGCTTCCTGCCAGCAGGGGCTTTACAACCTGTCGTTCAACGCCGCCACCAACCAGTTCACCGGCCAGTGCAGCGTGTTGCGGACCTACTCGCCCAACAACTGGTTCGACTACGCCTGCCTGACGCCCTGCTGGGAAATCCTGCGCAGTTTCACGCTCAACCTGTTCGCCGACACCTACTCCGACGGGCGGCTGGTGAAGGGCCAACTCGCCGCCGTGATTCCGTACTACCAGCGCGGCCCGGCCCTGGTCGAAATTAGGCAATTCGGCCTTTCGACCGAGGCCTACCGCTACCACCAACTGCTCGAAGCCCAGACCGAGCGCAACGGCGGGCTGGCCGACACGCCCCCCGCGCCGCTGATCGGCAACGTGCGCAGCCTCGACGACGACCGCGAAAACGTGGCGGGTTTTTTCGGCGTCTCGTCGGTGGCGACGCTCCGCTACTGGCTCGACCGGCAAAACGCCAGCGGGTTTCCGCTTAATTTCTTTCAACTCCTCAACGGCCGCACCCTCAACCCCGAACCGCCCTCCGGCCCCCCGCCCCGCCCGCCCCTGGCCGTGTGCGTGCCGGGGCCGAACCGCACGCCGGTGAAGCCGGAGGGGTGGAGGCAGTAGGCCAGTTTATAGTTTTCAGTTCACAGTTTGCAGTTTTGAAAATGCGTCGTCCAGTTCATTTGCTTCGCTGGTTTTTGCCGCTCCTGCTCGGGGCGGGTGTGCTGGCCTGCGTCGAGCCGTTCGAGCCGAACCTCAACCTGGAAGGCCAGCGATTGACGGTCGAAGGCACGATTACGGATTCAGACGAACCGCAGGTCGTCAACCTCAGCTACGCCCTGGCCAAGCCCTTCAGCGAGTTTGAAATCGCCCCCATCGGCGGGGCCACGGTGCAGGTACTCGTCAACGGGCAGACCACGCTGAACCTGCGCGAAACAGCATCGGGCACGTACAGTTTGCCGGATGGCTTTCGGGGCAAAGTCGGTGAGCGGTACCAGTTGAAGTTCACGCTGCCTAACGGCGTTCGGTACGAATCAAGCGAGGAAATCATGCCCGCCGTGGCCAGAATCGACACGGCCTACGACCGCTTCGACGCGAAGGCCATTCAACGAAACCTCGAAAAAACTTCGTACTGGCCCGCCCACAACGTGTACGTCAACTTCACCGACCCGGCCGGGCAACGCAATTTTTACGGTTGGGAATGGACGCTCTGGGAAAAACAGGACTGGTGCATTTCGTGCCAGCGTAGCCTGCTCATCAACGGACGTTGCGCGGGGTTCGCCACGGCAGCCCCCACCGGCTGGTACGATTACAACTGCCAAACCAAGTGCTGGGACTTGTTTTTCAGCGAACAGCCCGTCGTTTTCGCCGACACCTACAGCGACGGCCGCACCGTGACCGCCCAACTGACGGCGCGAATTCCGTACTACCAGGCTGCCGGGCCGACCACGGGCGGCGCGCTGGTCGAAATCCGGCAGAGCGCCCTCACGCCGGGAGCCTACCGGTACTACAAACTCCTCATCGACCAGACCCAGAACACGGGCGGGCTGGCCGATACGCCCCCGGCCCCGCTCGTGGGCAACGTGCACAGCCTGGCCGACCCCGACGAAATCGTGACGGGGTATTTCACCGCCTCGGCGGTGGCGAAGTACCGGCACTGGATCGACCGCCGCACGGGCAGCGGGCCGCCCATCGGGCTGTTGCAGGCCACCACGGGCCGCGACCCCAACCTGGAGCCCTTCAATTGTCCACCCAGGGGCGACTGCCGCCCGCCCACGATGATTTGCATTCCCTCGGCCACCCGCACCCCCAACCAGCCCGACGGCTGGCAGGGGTTTTAACCCGACAACCCACGGCAGAACACCCGCCTAAATCCGTTACCTTTGAAAAACCCAACGACCACGCGCATTCCCAACCTCTCCTTCATGCTTCGTTCGCTCTTTCTGTTGACCGGGTTGCTCCTCGCCGCCCACGCTGTTTTTGCGCAAAACTATTTCACCCTCAGCGGCGTCGTCCGCGATTCCACCACGGGCCAACCCCTCCCCAAAGCCGCCATCGTCATCGACTACGACCGGTACCGCACCGGCACCTACACCGACGCCGAGGGGCGCTTCGACATCGCCCTCAGCCCCGGCCCGCACGTGCTCGTGGTGCGCTACGTGGGCTACGTGCCCTTCCGCACCCCCGTGAGCCTCACCCGCAACGTGACCGTCAACGTCAACCTCAGCACCGTGTCGAGCCAGTTGGAGGAGGTGGTCGTGACCAGCAAGGGCTTCGACCGCACCGTGCGCCAGCCCCTGCTCGGCGTGACGCAAATCAGCATCAAAACCCTGCAAAAACTGCCCGCCGCCCTGGGCGAGGTGGACATCCTGCGCAGCCTGCAAATGCTCCCCGGCGTGACCAGCGTGGGCGAGGCCAGCAACGGCGTCAACATCCGGGGCGGCACCACCGACCAAAACCTGATTCTTTTGGACGACACGCCGATTTTCAACCCCACCCACATGTTCGGGCTGTTTTCGGTGTTTCCGCCCGACGCCGTCAGCGGGCTGGATTTGTACAAGGGCAACGTGCCCGCCCGCTACGGGGGCCGGGCCGCGTCGGTGCTCGACATCAGTTTGCGCAACCCCGATTTGAACCAATTCAAGCTCATCGGGGGCGTCAGCCTCGTGTCGAACCGGTTGACGGCGGACATTCCCATCGTGAAGGAAAAACTGGGCGTGCTCGTGTCGGGGCGGGGAGCCTTCAACGATTTCCTGCTGCCCCTGGCCTCCGCCCGCCTCGACGGCATCAAGGCCCGCTTCGGCGATTTGGCCGTGAAAACCTTCTGGCGGATGAACGAGCGCAACACGTTCACGGCGATGGCCTACCGCAGCCAGGATTTTTTCCAGACCGAACTCCTCGGCTCCCTCGCCAACATCAACGCCACCTCCACCCAGTACGACTACGCCACGACGAACGCCATGGCCCGGTGGTTTCACGTCATCAACCCCCGCCTCAACCTCCAGACCACGGGCGTTTACACGTACTACGAGCCGCGCATCCTCTCGCCCGAACTCGATTCCAAAAACAAGGTCATTCTCCGGCAAAGCATTCTCCAGCGGCAGTTGAAGTCCAACCTCAACTACCAGTTGGAGAACCAGAAAATCGAATTTGGCGTCAACGCCATCCACTACCGCCTGGAGCCGGGCGAGCTTCTCCCCGGCAGCAGCCCGAGCGTGAATTACCAGAACACGCCCCAGGAGAACGCCCTCGAACTGGCCGTCCACGCCGACGACGAGTGGAGCATCACCCCCGCCCTGGCCATTTCGGCGGGGCTGCGGTACTCGCACTTTCTGAACCTCGGCCCTTCGCTCGTGCGCCGCTACGCCACCGGCGAAACCGCCGACGAAACCACCGTGGTGGACTCCGCCCGCTACGGCAACGGACAGGTGTTCAACTCCTACGGCGGCCTCGAACCCCGCCTCGGCATCCGCTACGCCATCGGACCGGAGGCGTCGGTGAAATTTGGCTACAACCTCATGCGGCAGTACCTGCAAGTGGTCACCAACACCACCACGCCCCTGCCCACGTCGCGCTGGAAAACCGCCGACCCCAACATCCGCCCCCAAATCAGCCAGTTGTACTCGGCGGGGTACTTCCAGAATTTGAAAGACAACATCTACGAATTCTCCCTCGAAGGATACTGGCGCAGCACGCAGAACGTGCTCGACTACAAGCCGGGGGCCGATTTCCTGCTCCAGCCCTACCCCGAAACGCAGCTTTTGCAGGGCCGCAGCAAGGCCTACGGCGTGGAGGTGATGTTCACGAAAAAGAAAGGGGAACTGACCGGCTGGGTGAACTACACCTTCGCCCGCACCTTCAACCAGGTGGACGAAGGGGCCAACTTCCGCGACCGCATCAACGGCGGGGCCTGGTACCCGGCCAACTTCGACCGCCCGCACACGTTCAACGCCAGCCTCAACATCAACCAGGGCAAGCACCACAGTTTTTCGTTCACGTTTGCCTACAGCACCGGGCGGCCCTACACCGCCCCCGAAGGGTACATCGGCTACCAGGGACGCATTTACCCGTACTACAACGAGCGCAACCAGTACCGCATCCCCGACTACCACCGCCTCGATTTCTCCTGGAACATCTACAACCCCTCCATGCGGGGCCGCCGCTGGCAGGGCCACTGGACGTTCACGGTCTTCAACCTCTACGGCCGCAAAAACCCCTACTCGGTCTTTTTCCGCACCGAAAACCGCGTGACGCGGGGATACCAACTTCAGATTTTTGCTGCGCCGATTCCTACGTTGTCTTATAATTTTGAGTTTAAGTGAGTTTTCCATCGTTCGGACGGCCTTAAGGCCGTCCGAACGATAAACTTAATTTGCTTATTTTAACTTCAAACACAAATGATCAATAAATTTACCATTTTCATCAGTATACTTTTCGCAATCGGTATAATTGTTTTTATTAAGGTTAATATTAACAATAGGTCTTTTGTTGAAAATTTAACAGTAGAAATTACTGGGATACTATTTGAATTAATTTTTATAGTTATATTTTATAATATCTATTTACATCTAAGGAAAACTTATTTTTTATGGAGAACTCATTATTTTATGACCTTAAAAATATTTGATCATATAACTGAAATATCTGGTATTTTAATCAATATCTTGAAAATTGATTTGGTTTCCTCAGCCAGACAAGAAGAAGATATTGAAATTAATTTGATCTCTCAATATGTATTAAGTAGATATTACGCTAATATCAAAGCAATTAAAGATTTTCTCGAAAACGCCGATAATGTTTTAGTTTTTTCTGAGAAGGAATACTTAGAAATGAACGATAGGCTAAAACTCGCTTCTGAAGAACTTTTAAGGCCCTATTCGTTTTTATCGCAATACGATAAATATATGTATACCTTTATTAATTTTGAATCAATTATATCTATGATTAATCAGAGTAAATTTCAATTTATAATCGCTCATCGAAATTATGTTTCTGAAATTTTAGTATCTAAATCAGTATTAAATTTACTTGTACAGCATTGTGAACATACTGAATACTGGTTTAAAGATGAAATTTTAGAAGATATAGCATTGAAAACTAAAGTGCAATGGCAGGGTAATATTACTTTTTCAGATGAAATTGGCGCTTACTTTTGGGCTATTAGAGAAAGAAAAAGGCGTAAACTATGAACTAAATTCCCCGCAATCGCTCGCATCTTGCGAGTGATTTTTAGTGTAAGCGCCTCTGGCGCGTGGTGGCCTGCGGGTACTTTTGTTCTTGAAATAAGAGGTTGCGAAAATGGACGCGGGAAAAAAAGCCGCGCTCATCGCCACGACGAACCCGCATGAAAAAATACACCGCCCTGCTCCTGCTCCTCACCGCCTGCACCCTCCCCGGAGACACCGACGAATTCACCGCCACGGTGCAAAATCAGTCCGGCGTGGCGATTACTCAGGCGGGGCTGTACGCCCGGCAAGGCGCGGCCAACGGCTCGGTACCGACCGATTCGGCGGTGCTCGAAAACCTGGCCCCCGGCGCGACGAGCGTGCTGACGACCACCGAAAGCTGCGTGCAAAACCGGGACGGCAGTTTCCTGCTGCGCGTGCGGCTCGCCAACGGCAGGGTGCTCCGGCAGGAATGCTGCTACTTCACCAACGGGCAATTCCTGACCGACGCCGCCCGGTTCGTGGTCGCGGCGGATACGATTCGGGTGAGTGCGCTCTGAGTCGTAGCTTCGCTGGCCGGATGGCCGCTATTTTTTTCCCGATTCAAACCAACCCGGCGCGATTGGTGTCTGTATTTCGTTACCAATGCACTGACCGCTTTTTTTCATGCCGAATCATTTATCCGTTTTCCGAAAAATCGCCTTGGCTCTCCTGATGACGACCGCGCTGTCGGCCTGCCTGAAAAACGACACCCAGCCCGACCCGGCCCAGCGCGCGCTCGACAACGAGAACCAAATCAAGGAGTACGCCGCCAAGCAAAACCTGCTTGTGCAGCGCACCAGCGACGGGCTGTACTACGTCATCACCAGCCGGGGTACGGCCACCCGCAAGGCCCAGGTCGGCGAGCAGGTGACGTTTACCTACACGCTTTCGCGGCTGGATGGAACCGTCATCGACACCACGTACCGCACCCGGCCCGACGCCTTTCCGCTCGGTGTCCAACTGCGCGTGGGCGGCCTGGAAGCGGGCCTCGCCCTGCTCAGCGAAGGCGACAAGGCCACGTTTCTGGTGCCTTTTTTCCTGGGCTACGGCAACCTGAGTTTCGACGTGCTGCCCGCCTACTCGGCCCTGCGCTACGATGTGCAACTGCTCAAAATCCGCAACGAAGACGAGCAGATTGACGACCACATCACCGAGAAAAAGCTGGGAACCGCCGAGAAACTGGCCTCTGGCCTGCGCTTCATCCGCACCCAGGCGGGCACGGGCAACGCCCCCGAGGCGACCCAGACCGTGCAGGTAACGTACGCGGGCAAGCTCCTCAACGACGTGCAGTTCGACAGCGGGACGTTTGAATTCAGGCTGGGAAGAAACGAGGTCGTGAAGGGCTTCGAGGAAGGCATCGCCCGGATGCGCGTCGGCGAAAAAGCCACGTTGGTTTTTCCGTCCACCATTGCCTACGGCAAAGACGGCGTGTACGACCGCGCCCGCAACCTCTACACCATCCCGCCCTACGCCCCGCTGAAGTTTGAGGTGGAATTGAAGGCGGTGAAGTAACTTTCCCAGGAGTGAGGAGCGAGTAGGAAAATGCATTGCGTCCTTCTCCTCACTCCTCACTCCTCTTTTTCATGATTCTCTGCTTCGCCACCAACAACGCCCATAAACTCGCCGAGGTGCAGGATGCCCTGGGGGACGCGTTTACCCTCCGCACCCTCGCCGAGGTGGGCTGCACCGAGGAACTGCCCGAAACGGGCCGCACCCTCGAAGCCAATTCCTTCCAGAAAGCCGCCTACCTGCACGACCACTACGGCGTGGATTGCTTCGCCGATGATTCGGGTCTGGAAGTGGCTGCGCTGGGCGGCGAGCCGGGCGTGGACTCGGCCCACTACGCCGGGCCGCACCGCAGCCACGCTGACAACGTGGCCCTGCTCCTGAAAAACCTGGACGGCCACGCCGACCGCTCCGCCCGCTTCCGGGCCGTGTTCACGCTGATTCGGGGCGGGGAAATTCACCAGTTTGAGGGCGACGTGCGCGGGCACATCCTCGACGCACCCCGTGGCACCGAAGGCTTCGGCTACGACCCGGTGTTTGTGCCCGACGGCCACGACCGTACGTTCGCCGAAATGTCCATCGCCGAGAAGAACGGCCTTAGTCACCGGACGCGGGCGCTGGAGAAGATGAAGGCGTTTTTGCAACGAAATTCCCCCTTTGAAGGCAGGGCTGTTAAGTTCTCAAATGCTTGAACCTAATGTTCAATTTTCAATGCTCAATGTTCAATGGGTTATTTCTCTGACTTTCAATCATTGAATATTGAGAATTGAGCATTGAAAATTGAACATTTTTTGCGCTACCAATCAGAACTTAACGGCCCTGCCTTCAAAGGGGGAATTTTTCTTGTCCTGCTCCCGAATCCGGCTGATGAGTTTTTTCAACTGCTCCTGCCGGGTCTCGTCGGCGGGCGGGTAGTCCATTTTCAACTCCTGAAGCCTGGTTAGCAAAATCTGGCTGACGAGGAGGCGCATGTTTTTCTTGTCGTCGGCGGGGATGACGTACCAGGGGGCGCGGTCGCGGGCGGTGGCGTTGATGGCGGCTTCGTAGGCGTGCTGGTAGTCGTCCCAGTGGTCGCGTTCGTCCACGTCGGCTTCCTCGAATTTCCAGTTTTTCGAGGCGTCTTCGATGCGTTCGATGAGCCGTTCGCCCTGTTCTTTTTTCGACACGTTCAGGAAAAACTTCACCACCACGATGCCGTTGTGGTGGAGGTATTTTTCGAGGTTCACGATGTCCTTGCAGCGTTGTTTGTACACCTTGTCGAGGTCTTCGGTGAGGGCTTCGGGCAGGCGCTGGCTTTTCGTTAAAATCTCAGGGTGAACCCGCGTAATGATGACTTCTTCGTAGTAACTCCGGTTGAAAATCGTAATCGTGCCCCGTTCGGGCAGCACGCGGTTGGAGCGCCAGAGGAAATCGTGGTCCAATTCCTCGTCGGTGGGGCGTTTGAAGTTGTGAATTTTGATGCCGAACGGATTCACCCCCGACATGACGTGCTTGATGGTGCCGTCTTTGCCCGCCGCGTCGAGGGCCTGGAAAATGACCAGCAGGCCGTAGCGGTTGTGGGCGTACATTTTGGTCTGGAGTTCGTCGAGTTCCTCGCGGAACTCGGCCATGCGGGCGTCGTAGTCGGCGTTGTCGGTGTAGAAATCCTTCAGTTTGGTGGGGACTTTGGCGAGGCGGAATTCGGTTTCACCCGTCCATTCAAAATCGGCGAGGTCAATCTTTAGCTTCATGCGGCGCGTAGGTTTGTTGTCTGAACCGCGATTGGCCGGGATTTTAGGATTTTCGGGATGGATGAAAATGAATTTTGCCTTTCATCCTTCCCATCCTAAAATCTTGGCCAATCGCGGTTCAGACAACAAACTACGAACTCCATACCACAAACTTCGCTCCCGCCCAAACTTCCCCGCGCCAACTTCTGTTTCTCTGCCGTGAAAACGCACCTTTTCCCCCAACTCGCGCTCTTGTTCGGCACGCTGTTTTCGGCGTGTACCGCCGCGCCATCCCAACAATCCATGAACGAAGAAACCCAACTCGCTACGCCCACCGCCGGGGTTTTGCCCGGCACTCTTCAGGTCGCCACCTTCGGCAATGGCTGTTTCTGGTGTACGGAGGCCGTTTTTCAGCAACTCGAAGGGGTCACGAAGGTCGAATCGGGCTACTCCGGCGGGCAGGTGAAGGCCCCGACCTACAAGCAGGTCTGCACCGGCACCACCGGCCACGCCGAGGTGATTCAGATTACCTACGACCCCGGGAAGATTTCGTTTGAAGAACTCCTCGAAGTGTTCTGGAAGACCCACGACCCCACCACGCTCAACCGGCAGGGGGCCGACGTGGGCACGCAGTACCGGTCGGCGGTGTTTTACCACACCGACGAGCAGCGCCGCCTGGCCGAGGAGTACAAGAAAAAACTCGACGCCTCCGGTGCCTTCCCCCGGCCCATCGTGACCGAAATCACGGCATTCACGGAGTTTTACAAAGCCGAGGACTACCACCAGAACTACTACAAGGAAAACGGCGAGCAGCCCTACTGCCAAATCGTGATTCGCCCCAAGCTGGAGAAGTTTGAGCAGGTGTTTGCGAAGAAGTTGAAAAAATAGGAAGGAAAATATCGAATAAAAAATAAGGAATAAGAAATGTAGAATTCTGAAATACAGCCTTCTACATTTCTTATTCCTTATTTTTTATTCGATATTTTTTTTCATCTCCCTCACGCCACCACCGCCGTCTCCTCCAAAATCAACGCCGCCGCTTTTTCGGCGATGGCGATGACGGGGGCGTTGGTGTTGCCCGAAATCACGGTGGGCAGGATGGAGGCGTCGGCCACGCGGAGGCCCTCCAGGCCGCGCACGCGCAGGCCGTCAGGCTCAACCACGGCCATTTCATCCACACCCATTTTGCAGGTGCCGACGGGGTGGTACACGCACTCGCAGGTCGCGAGGATATGGGTGATGATTTGCTCGTCGGTCGTGGCCTCGACGGGGTAGTTGAGGCGGCTTTCGCTGCGGTAGGGGGCGAAGGCCTCGCTGAGGAGAATGTCGCGGCCCAGTTTGAAGCCCCGCACGAGGGTTTCGAGGTCTTCCCGTTCCGAAAAATAATTCGGTTGAATGACGGGGGCCGCGAAGGGGTCGGTGGAGCGGAGCCGCACCCAGCCCCGGCTTTTGGGTTTGAGGAGGGTGGGCAGGATGGTGAAGCCCTCCGTTTTCGGCAAACTGCGGTAGTCGTGCAGGTCGTAACCCATCACCGGAGCGAAGTGGAATTGCAGGTCGGGGCGGTCGAGGCCCGACCGGGTGCGGACGAAGGCGCAGGCCTCCAGCGGACTGGCGGCGAAAGGCCCTTGCCGGAAGAGCAGGTACTTGAGGATGTTGTAGGGCGTTTCGGCGTTGTTGTACGTGATGCGCTGGTTGCAGAGCACGTTCATGTTGACGAAGAGGTGGTCCTGCAAATTCTCACCCACGCCCGGCAACTCGTGCCGGACGGGCAGCTTCATTTCCGAGAGGTGCGCCTCGGGGCCGATGCCCGACAGCAAGAGCAGTTGCGGGGACTGGAACGACCCCGCCGCCAGAATCACGTCTTTTTTCGCGGCGATGAACTCCACGGGTCCGCCGGGTTTGCGGGCGATTTCGACGCCCGTGACGCGGGTGCCGTCGAGCACCACGCGTTGGGTGTGGGCACCGGTCATGACGCGGAGGTTGCGGCGGTGGAGGACGGGTTTCAGAAACGCCGCCGCCGTGCTGTGCCGACGGGCGTTTTTTATCGTAAACTGAAACAGCCCGGCCCCATCCTGCCCGGCCCCGTTGAAGTCGTCGTTGGCCGGAATGCCCCGCTCGCCGCAGGCGGCCACGAAGGCCCGCGCCAGGGGCGTCACGTAGCGGTTGTGGGTGACGTTGAGGGGGCCATTCTGGCCGTGAAATTCGTTGTTGAACTGCTCGTTGTGCTCGGATTTCCGGAAATACGGCAGCAGGTCGTCGTAGCCCCAGCCTCCGTTGCCCTCTTTTTCCCAGTCGTTGTAATCCTCGCGGTTGCCCCGGATGTAGGCCATGCAATTGACGGCACTGCTGCCGCCGAGGGCCTTGCCACGGGGTTGGTAAATGCGCCGGTTGCCCACGTGGGGCTGGGGTTCGGTGTAAAAATTCCAGTTGACCTCGCTGTGGTGGAGCTTGGCGTAAGCCGCCGGGACGTGAATCTCGAACTTGCGGTCTTTTCCCCCGGCTTCGAGCAGCAGCACCTGGTTCAGGGGGTTGGCCGACAGGCGGTTGGCCAGCACGCAGCCGGCCGAACCGGCCCCGACGATGATGTAGTCGAAGGTCATGGGGAAAGCGGGGATTTTCCGAAAAAACGGGCACCGAATGTACAGAAATGGGGCGGAAAAATGCAATCTTTCGCCGGGGCATTTTCCCCGAAGTTCCTGCCCGTTGCGCTCGCCGTGTTTTTCCGTACCCAAACCCACCGCCTGCTGGCCGTCTGCGCCTGGGCGTTGACCGCCTGCCAGCCTTCGCAACCGCGTTCTGAAACCCACACTACGGATTCCACCGGGGGGCAACCCGAGCCGTCCGCCCTCTTCGCCGACACGACTGCTCTCGATTTGACGGCGCTGAAGCGGGCGAACGAATTCGCGAAACCTGAACCCGTCACGGTGTCCGAGGATCCGGTTTTTCACCGAAAAAAAAGCTACGAGGCCGTGCCGCTCGCCGGGGTTTTGGCGAAAATCGGGGGCTACGCCCGCGCCAACCCCGCCACCACGCAGGTGGTGTTTGAGTGCGCCGACGGCTACAACCCGTCGATGCCGCTCCAAAAAGTGCTGGGCAGCAAAGCCTACCTCGCCCTCCGAGATGCCGACGCCCCCGCCGGGCAGAACTGGACGACGGTGGTCGGGAAAACCGGGGAGGTGAAAACCGTAGCCCCGTTTTACGTGGTCTACACCGACGTGCCCCCCACCGACGAAACCTTCAAGTGGCCCTACAACCTCGTGCGCATCCGCCTCAAACCCGCCGCCGACGAACTCGCCCGACTGCACCCGGCGGGCACGCCCGAACGGGGCTACGTGCTCTTCCGCACCCACTGCCTCACCTGCCACGCGCTCAACGGCCTGGGCGGCGCGATGGGGCCGGAGTTAAATTTCCCGAAAAACATCACGGAGTACTGGCGGGAAGCCGATTTGCGGGCGTTCGTGCGCAACCCGGCCAGCTACCGGCACGGCTCGAAGATGCCGGGGATTTCCGAGCAGCAGGTTTCTGAGAAGGACCTGACTGAAATCCTGGGCTACCTGCGGTTCATGGCCGGGCACAAGGTGAAGCCGGACTGATTTTTGGGGAAATTTTCAGAAAAACGACCATGATTGCTCCCATCGAGCCTACCCTCACGCCCCGGCCCATGGCCACCGGGGTGCGCATCGGACACGTCCACCTGAAAGTCGCCGATCTCGACCAGTCGCTTCATTTTTACTGCGGCGTGCTGGGTTTTAGCCTGATGCAGCGGTTCGGGCGTAGCGCGGCGTTTCTCTCGGCGGGTGGCTACCACCACCACATCGGCCTGAACACCTGGGAAAGCGCCGGTGGCCCGCCCCCCGCGCCGGGCACGACGGGCCTGTACCACCTGGCCCTCCTCTACCCCACCCGTGCCGACCTGGCCGACGCGCTGCGGCGGCTGATGCAGGCGGGCATCCGCCTCGACGGGGCCGCCGACCACGGCGTCAGCGAGGCGCTCTACCTCCGCGACCCCGACCAAAACGGCGTGGAGTTGTACTGGGACCGCCCCGCTGACCAGTGGCCCCTCGACGCCGACGGAAACCTGGCCATGTTCACCCGGAGGCTTGATTTGGAGGGGTTGATTCAGGAGGCGTAGTTCACCCCCAAAAATTTTCTGGAATTTTTTGAGAACTGGCAATCCAAGCCCGTTCCGGCTCCCGTATGTCTGGCCGTAACCGGTTCACACACACCTTTTTTCAAACCATTTCTCAAACAATCCCATGAAAAAGATTGCAGTGTTCTTTGCGTCGGTGCTGGTCGCTGGTGCCTCGTTCGGCCAAGGCAAAATGGAAAAAACCGTCGACGTCGGCGGGGCACCCATGTACCCCTCGAAAAACATCATCGAAAACGCCGTCAACTCCAAAGACCACACCACGCTGGTGGCCGCCGTGAAGGCCGCCGGGCTGGTCGAGACGCTTCAGGGAGCCGGGCCGTTTACCGTCTTCGCCCCCACCAACGACGCCTTCGGCAAACTGCCCGCCGGGACGGTTGAAAGCCTCGTGAAGCCCGAAAACAAGCCCACGCTGACTAAAATCCTGACCTACCACGTCGTCGCGGGTCGCCTCGATGCGAAGGAACTGGCCAAGCAAATCAAAGCCGGTGGCGGCACGGCCACGCTGAAAACCGTCGCCGGTGGCACCCTGAAGGCGTCGATGAAAGGCGGCAAACTCCTGCTCATGGACGAAAAAGGCGGCACCTCAACGGTGACCATCAAGAACGTGTACCAGAGCAACGGCGTCATCCACGTGGTGGACACGGTGGTGTTGCCGGGGTAACAGTTTACGAGGGAGAAAAGGGAGGAAGGAGGAGAGGGACGAGAGGGAAATTTCAAGTACCTTCAAGTTCCCTTTCCTCCTTTTTCCGTTTTCTCCCTTCTTCTCCCGAAATCCATGCCCACCACCATCATCCACAGGCACCGGCTAGCCACGCGCTGGATGCACTGGCTGAACTTCCCGCTCCTGACGATCATGATCTGGAGTGGCCTGCTCATCTACTGGGCCAACGACGTGTACGAACTCCGCCTCGGCGACTACACGCTCCTGCGCTTTTTCCCCGACGGGTTTTACAAAGCCCTCGGCGTGCCCTACCGTTTGGGCGAAGGCATGGCCTACCACTTCGTCTTCATGTGGGCCTTCATGCTCAACGGTTTTTTGTACGTGCTCTTCACGATTTTTTCGGGGGAATGGCGCTACCTCGTGCCCGGCAAGGGTGCCCTCCGCGACAGTTGGCACGTGGTGCTGCACGATTTGGGCCTGCGGAAAGAGCTCCCCCCCCAGACCAAGTACAACGCCGCCCAGCGCGTGGCCTACTCGGCCATCATCGTGATGGGCCTGGGCAGCGTGCTGACGGGCTTTGCGATTTACAAGCCCGTGCAACTGGGCTGGCTCACCGCCGCGCTCGGCGGCTACGAAGCGGCCCGGGCCGAGCATTTTATCCTGACGATTGGCTACGTGCTGTTTTTCGTGATTCACCTTGCGCAGGTCATCCGGGCGGGGTGGAACAACTTCCGGGGCATGGTGGCCGGTTTTGAAATCGTGCGGGAAAAAGAACCCCAATCCACCGAACCAGTCCAGACCAGCCAAAACCCATAAGGTCCTGGAATTCAAGTTACTTTTAATCTAAAACAGAAGACCTTATAGGTTTTTTTACGCCTGTGAAAACCGAACGCGTCTCCGAACAAACCGCCAAAAAATACACCCGCCGCTCGTGGCTGGCGTTCCTGGGCTTTTTCGCCGCCGGGGGGGCGGGCTTCGCCGGGTGGAAATGGCTGCAAAACCAGCCCCTCGACGGGGGCATCCGGGGCGGCATTCGCCAGCCCCTGCGCGACGCGCTCACGGCCAGCGAGAACGTGTTCACCCGGTTTTTCAGCCAGGCCCGGCTGGCGAAACAATACCCAAAAAGCGAAGCCGTGGCCAAGCCCCGCGTCAACGGCAACGTGGGCCTCGACCCCGACCTGTTCGAGGTGGCCGAGTGGAAACTGAACGTGACCAAAGCCGACGGGAAAACGCTGGAGGTGAGTTTGGACGAACTGAAGCAGTTGCCGAAAACCGAAATTACCTTCAACTTCAAATGCATCGAAGGCTGGAGCCAGGTGCAGCACTGGGGCGGGGTGCGTTTCGCCGATTTTGCCCAGCACTTCGGGCTGGCGCAGGAAGTAACCCTGCCCTACGTGGGTATGAGCACCCCCGACGAGGAATACTACGTGGGCATCGACACGCCCAGTGCCCTGCACCCGCAGACCATCCTGGCCTACGAAATGAGCGGCCAGCCCCTGACTGACCTCCGCCACGGTGCGCCGCTGCGGCTCATCATCCCGGTGAAGTACGGCGTCAAAAACCTCAAGCGCATCGGCACGGTGTTTTTCAGCGCCGAAAAACCGGCGGACTACTGGGCGGAGCGGGGGTATGATTATTACATTGGGTTGTGACGAAGGCTACAATTGGATTTCGTACAAAAACATCCGCCCGCTCAGGGTGTCCTCAAAATACCTGGAACCCTGACTGAATCCGTTGGCTTGCCACATCCGGCAACGCGCCGGGGGACGAAACCAAGCGGGTGTTTTTGAGTCTATAATCCACGTTTCCTCCGTTGGAACCAAGCCATTTTGCCGAATAAACTCTTTCCGCCACAGCGGCGAGGTTTTTACTTCCAAAAACAGAATGTACTCTCTGGTGAAGTGGCCCGATTGCCAGTACTGGCCCCGAACCGGCGTGACTTCCGGCGTAGGTTCTTCAAACGACCACATCCGGTAACACTCAACCGGGTCATCGGAACGGCGTTCAAAGCAGCCAGTCAATGAAACCAAAAGAAGGCCAGTAGCGGCACTATTCGCTGTCCAGCGTATCCATCGTGCGTTTCTCATCATGCTTTCAATCGGCTGCGCAACCGGGCAAATTCCGCCTTCGCTTCTTCGTAGTTCAGCGCGGGCGAATCATCAGCCTGCCGGATGCCCGCGGCGATGACTTGCTCCTCCGCCCGTTCGTATTCGTCCACGGTCGAGACGCGGATGGTTTGGCCATCCGCCGATTTGATCAGGTGCTCCCTGAACGCCTGGCCCTGCTGGGTTTCTTCATCCAGTTCGAGAACGTAGGTCGCCATGATGTCGTCGTTTTTCCAAAATTAAACCGATTTTCGGTAGAAAACGCCCCCACTCATGGTCCTCCGCACCCCCGAAGCCCACTTCGCCAACCTGACCGGCTACCCCTTCGCCCCGCACTACCTCACCGTCGGCGAAAACCTGCGGATGCACTACGTGGACGAAGGCGACGCCACCGCCCCGCCCGTGCTGCTGCTCCACGGCGAGCCGACGTGGTCGTTTTTGTACCGGAAGATGATTCCGATTCTGGTTGAAGGGGGCCTGCGGGCCGTCGCGCCGGATTTGGTGGGGTTCGGAAAATCGGACAAACCCACCGACCCGGACCTGTTCACCTACCAGCGGCACGTGGACTGGCTGGGGGAATTTGTCGAGAAACTGAATTTGCGCGACATCACCCTCGTCTGCCAGGACTGGGGCGGGCTGCTTGGCCTGCGGGTGCTGGCCGAGCAGCCCGACCGCTTCGCCCGCGTGGTGGCGGCCAACACGGGCCTGCCCACCGGCGACCGGCCCGCGCCCGAAGCCTTCCGGCAATGGCAGCAATTTTCGCAGACCGTGCCCGAACTGCCCGTCGGGAAAATAGTGTCGGGCGGGTGCGCGCAGCGGCTTTCGCCCGACGTTATCGCCGCCTACGACGCGCCGTTTCCCGACGAAACTTACAAAATCGCCGCCCGGCGCTTCCCGGTGCTGGTGCCCACCACCCCCGACGACCCCGCCGCCGAACCCAACCGCCAAGCCTGGCGGGTGCTGCAAACCTGGACGAAACCGTTCCTGACGGCGTTTTCCGACGGCGACCCCATCACGGCGGGCGGCGAGCGGGTGTTTCAAAAACTCGTCCCCGGCGCGATGGGCCAACCCCACGTGACGATTCGGGGTGCCGGGCATTTTTTGCAGGAAGACCGCGGCGACGAACTGGCGCGGGTGGTCGTCGCCTGGATTTTAGGTTTGAGGGTTTGAACGGGTTTGAGTTTGTTTGCACCTTCAAACCTCAAACCCTTCAAACTCGCTCGTGCTGCTGCGAACCAGATTTATTTTGCCCCTCCTGCTGGTCCTCGGCTGCGGCTCCAAACCCGCGCCCTCCACGGACTCGACCGCTTCAACGAATGCCGCTGTCCTGCCCGACTGGGCGCTGGGGCCGTTCGTGAAGGTGGACAGCCTCAACCCCGTCGTTCAGCCCTCGCCGGAGCAGGTGTTCACCGACCCGATTCTGAAAAAGCCCGTGCGCTGGGAGGAAAAAGACGTGTTTAACCCCGCCGCCGTGGTGCGCCAGGGGCAGGTGTGGCTCGTGTACCGGGCCGAGGACAAAATCGGCAAATTTGCCGGCACCTCCCGCCTCGGCCTCGCCCGCAGCAACGACGGCCTGCATTTCACGAAAGAACCCGTGCCGATTTTCTTCCCCGACCACGACAGGTACAAAAAATACGAGTGGGAAGGCGGCTGCGAAGACCCGCGCCTCGTGGAAAGTTCGCCAGACGGCAAGTCCGATGGCGGCTACGTGATGACCTACACCTCCTACGACGGCAAAACGGCCCGGCTCATGCTGGCCACTTCGCCCGATTTGCGAAGCTGGACAAAGCACGGGCCGGTGCTGGGCGAAGGCAAATTTCTGAACACCTGGTCGAAGTCGGGGGCGATTGTGGCGAAACGCGTGGGCGAGCGCATCGTGGCCGAAAAAGTGGGCGGCAAATACTGGATGTACTTCGGCGACACGGATTTGTTCCTCGCCTCGTCGGACGATTTGCTGCACTGGACGCCGCTGGAAGACGCGAAGGCACCAAACGGCTTGAAATCGGTGCTGACGCCCCGCGCCGGGAAATTCGACAGCCAACTCGTCGAACCCGGCCCCTACGCGCTGTTGACCGAAAAAGGAATTTTGCTGATTTACAACGCGGCCAACAAGGGCGATACGGCCGACCCCGCCCTGCCCAAAATGACCTACGCCGCCGGACAGGCGCTCTTCGCCGCCAACGACCCGACGAAACTGCTGGACCGGCTGCCGACGCACTTTTTCCACCCCGACAAACCCTACGAACGCACCGGGCAGGTGGCCAACGTCGTTTTCCTCGAAGGCTTGGTACCGTTTAAAAACCGCTGGTTTCTGTACTACGGCACGGCCGATTCCAAGATTGCGGTGGCAGTGAGCGAGAACGGATTTTAACCACAGAGGTCACGGAGTTTCGGCACAGAGGACACAAAGTAAAAAACTCTGTGAACTCTGTGCCGAAACTCCATGACCTCTGTGGTTAATTTCGCCGCCATGAAACTTACCCTCCTCGTCGCCTGCCTTGCCCTCGCCTCGCTCGCCGCCGCCCAGACCCGCGAGCTGACGGCCATGACCTTCAACATCCGCTACGCCAACCCCGGCGACGGCGACAACCGCTGGGACCTGCGCAAGGCCCACCTTGCCAGCGTCATCCGCTTCCACGCAGCCGACGCCGTGGGCATGCAGGAAGCGCTCATCGGCCAAATCCGCGACCTCGAAAGCCTCCTGCCCGGCTACGCCTGGGTGGGCAAGGGCCGCGACGACGGGGCCGAACGGGGCGAGTTTTCGCCCATTTTCTACAACCCAAACCGCCTGAAACTCCTCGAAACCCAGACCTTCTGGCTCAGCCCCACGCCCGAAACCCCCGGCAAAGCCTGGGACGCCAACCTGCCCCGCATCGTCACCTGGGCGAAGTTTCAGCCCGTTCGGGGAAAAGCATTTTACTGGTTCAACACCCACTTCGACCACCAGGGCCAGGAAGCCCGCCGCCAGAGTGCGCGGCTGCTTTTGCAGAAAATCGCGGAAATCGCCGGAAAAACGCCCGTCGTCGTGACCGGCGATTTCAACGCCCAGCCCACCGACGAACCCATCCGCATCCTGACCGACGCGGGCGACCCCCATCACCTGCTCGACACCCAGGCGTTGAGCCAGACGCCGCACTTCGGCCCGGCGGGTACGTTCAACGGCTTCGGGCCGAAGGAAACCGCCGACCAGCCGATTGATTTCATTTTCGTGAAAAACGGCCCCACCGTGCGGCAGCACGCCACGCTCTCGCCCACCTGGGCGGGTCGCTTCGCCTCCGACCACCACGCGGTGCTGGCGAAGATTGAACTGCGTTGAATTTTTTAACCGCAAAGGCGCAAAGGTTTCGCGGAGGTCGCAAAGAATTTTCTCTGCGCCCTTGGCGAAACCTTTGCGCCTTTGCGGTTGAAAAAACGTCAACTCAGCACCGCTTCGGTCAGCACGCCGGTGCCTTTGTGCTGCACTTCGTCAATGAACCAACCGTAGAGCAGGGGATTCAGGGCGTGAGTCAGGTTGGTCAGTCCAAAAAGTGCGTACACGAGCACGTACCGGCCTCGTTGCTGCCGCGCGTACTGCCACGCCGTACGCAGCAGCGACAGATAGGGATTTTTCACGAAATCAGAAGGTGGGTGGTTGTTGTACTTTTTCCGGGAAAGGCTTCCGTGTCGGCCAAAACCGGAAGGGTCAAAAACAGACCTTCCCGGTTAAAAGCCCCTCCCGAAAAAAGTCCGCGAAAATAACGCAGATTCCAGCGGATTGGCACGCAAGCGTCGCCCGTTTTTTGCCCAAAATTTTCCCGGAAAATTGTGGAGAAACGACGCTACGGTTTTTCAACTCTTTTTGACTTTTACCTGGAAGGCTCAACCCGCTCCCAGCCGCCCGGCGGGCATCTCGTCTTTCAGGTCCACCCCGCTCAAACGCCGGGTTTTCATCTCGGAAAGCAGCCAAAACAACTTCGCGGCGGCCAACTCGTAACTCAGCCCTTCCGGACGGATGTTCGACACGCAGTTGCGCGCCTCGTCGGTCAGGCCGGGGCGGGGGGCGTAGGTGAGGTAGGCCCCGAGGCTGTCGGGCGACGTGAGGCCGGGGCGTTCGCCGAGCAAAATCAGGGTCATTTCGGCCCCGAGGCGGTACGCCACGTCGTCGGCCACGGCCACCCGGCCCTGTTCCACCAGCACCAACGGGGCCAGCGACCAGCCCGCTTCGAAGAGCCGGGGCAAAAGCCGCCGGAGAACGGGCAGGGCGTGGGCGTTGACGGCCTGGGCCGAGAGGCCGTCGGCGAGGACGAGGGAAAGGTCGGTTGCGGGGGGTCGGTTACCGGTTGCAGTGAGGTGCCGGGCGGATTCCTCGCGGAGGGTTCGCCCCAAATCCGGGCGGAGCAGGTACTCCCGGCGGTCGCGGGCCTGGCTGCGGAGGTGCCGCACGTCGGGGTGCAGGGCGCGGAGGCTTTCGAGCAAATCCGGCACGTTCAGGGCGGAATGCACGGCGTCACGGGCGCGGGCGTGGTCGAGGTTGAAATGAAGCAGGGCTTGCGTCGGCAGGCTGTGGCCCGTGCGCCCCGGCGCAATGCGGGCGGGAGTGAAAGCGCGGAGGACTTCGTGAACGTCAGGGTGCATGGGCTTTACGTTTTCAAAAGATGACGATTTCCGACGTTCCGGGCAGCGCACCGATGGTGCGGGCAGGCGGAACCCGGCGTTGCCGCTGGCGGAGTAACCAACCGTGCGGCACCCACTGCCTCACCCGGCCGTCACGACCCCACCGGAGCGTTCAAGGGTTTTCACGAAGTCCAGCTTCAGGTTGGTTTCCTGGCTCGTCATCACCGCGAAGCCGTGAGGGGCGTTGAAATGCCCGCAGGGCGGCTTGCCCTGGGCTTCACGGTCGGCCAGAAACGCCCGGTGGCGGGTCAGGCGCTCGCCGATGAGTCGGTTCAGAAAACTTAGTTTTTCGGGAGAAAGGGTTTCAAAAATTGCGTCGGTCAGGCTGGCGTCGCGCTCGTAGCCCACGCTGTGGCGCCCGGCGGCGAGGGCGGCGAGGGCCGTGGTGCCCGTGCCCAGAAACGGATCGAGCACGGTGTCGCCCTTCACCGAGTACATGTTGACGAGGCGGTAGGGAATTTCGAGCGGAAATGCCCCGCTGCGTTCGCGGGCGGCTCCGGCGGTGAGTTTCTGCCCGGTTCCCCGCACGTCCCACACGTCCGAAAACCAGGCGTTGCGTTCTTCCCAGAAAAAGGCGCTTTCCTGGCGAAGCTGCTTTTCACTTTCCGTTTTGAAAACGCGTTTTCCGCCTTTCCGGAAAATCAAAATGTACTCGTGTTCGAGGGTTACGTAGGCCCCGGCGGGCAACATGCCTGCCCCCATGAATTTGTTCGGGGCGTTGGTGGGTTTGCGCCAGAGCACGGCGGGCAGCACCGAGAAGCCGATTCCAACGAAAAATTGGAGAATCCGGGCGTGGTTGGCGAAAAGCTGGAAATGTCCGCCCAGCGTGCGGGTGGCGTCGCCGATGTTGATGCACACAAACCCGCCGGGCTGCACCACCCGCGCCACTTCCCGCCAGACCCGTTCGAGTTCTTCGTGCATCAGCGCGAAGGCCGTGGCCCCGTCGGCGGCGGCGAGGGCCTGGCCGATGCGGGGGTTTTGGTCGGCGAAGCCTTCGTCCCACATTTCAATCATCGGGTACGGCGGCGAGGTCACGACGAGCTGAACCGAAGCATCGGGCAAGGCCGCCATGCGCTGGGCGGGGGTGAAAAACACGCGGTGGGTGGTGGGCATGGGGGCAAAAATAGAGCGGCGTCCGTCTTGTTTTTACTTCTCCCGAAAACTGACCGCCCCCAGCAGCCGGTGCCCCGCCCCCACGGGCAGGGCGTTCAGCCCTTCGTCCATCAGGCCCATTCGCAGCAGCCAGGCTTCAAATTCGGGCGCGGGGCGCAGGCCGAGGAGTTTGCGCAGGTAGAGCGCGTCGTGGAAGGAGGTGCTTTGGTAGTGCAGCATCACGTCGTCGGCGCCGGGAACGCCCATGACGTACGTGCAGCCCGCCGCGGCCAGGAGCGTGAGCAGGGCGTCCATGTCGTCCTGGTCGGCTTCGGCGTGGTTGGTGTAGCACACGTCCACGCCCATCGGCAGGCCGAGGAGTTTGCCGCAAAAGTGGTCTTCCAGCCCGGCGCGGGTGATTTGTTTTCCGTCGAACAGGTATTCCGGCCCGATGAACCCGACCACCGAATTGACGAGCAGGGGCGAAAACGCCCGCGCCACGGCGTAGGCCCGCGCCTCGCAGGTTTGCTGGTCGAGTCCGTGGTGGCCCCCCGCCGACAGCGCCGAGCCTTGCCCGGTTTCAAAATACATCACGTTGTGGCCCACAGTGCCCCGGTTGAGCGAAAGCGCCGCTTGTTGGGCTTCCCGCAACATCCCCAAATTCACCCCGAACGAGGCGTTGACGGCCTCCGTCCCGCCAATGCTCTGGAAGACCAAATCCACCGGCGCGCCCGCTTCAAGGGCCTGGAGGGTGGTCGTGACGTGGCAGAGCACGCAGCTTTGAGTGGGGATGTCGAAGCGGCGGATGATGGAATCGAGCATGTCGAGCAGCCGCAGCGTGGTGGGTACGTTGTCGGTGGCGGGGTTGATGCCGATGCATGCATCGCCGGAGCCGTAGAGCAGACCGTCCACGACCGAGGCAGCGATGCCCCGGAAGTCGTCGGTGGGGTGGTTGGGCTGGAGGCGGGTGCTGAGGCGACCCCGCTGCCCAATCGTGTTGCGGAAACCCGTCGTCACCTCGCACTTCGCCGCCACGGCGATGAGGTCCTGCACGCGCATCAGTTTGCTGACGGCGGCGATCATTTCGGGCGTCAGACCGGGTTTGAGGTTTGACAGGGTTTGAAGGTTTGATTTTTCCGAAAGCAAAAAATCCCGGAACTCGCCGACAGTCAGGCTCCGCACGGGCGCGAAGGCCGCCGCGTCGTGGGTGTCGAAGATGAGGCGGGTGACTTCGTCCCGTTCGTAGGGAATCAGCGGTTCCTCCAGAAACCGCGTCAGCGGCAGGTCGGCGAGGGCCATCTGCGCGGCTACGCGTTCTTCGTAGCTGTCCGCCGCCACGCCCGCCAGTTCGTCGCCCGACCGCCGGGGGCTGGCTTTGGCCAGGAGCGTTTTCAGGTCGGGAAAATCGTACACCCGGTTGCGAACGGTGTGGCGGTAGTGCATGGTTTGGGTGAAAAATTTTCCCGAAACTACGGTTGCGCGTCGTACTCCCGCACGTCGTCCAGCCCGAAAAACACCCGCTTCCCCGCCGCCCGCGCTTCGGTCACCATCTGGTCGGCCCCGGCTGACGGGCCACCGATGCGGAGCACGGCGTCGCACCGGTGGAGAATTTCTACCGAAATGGGATGAAAAATCGCGTTGAACCGTTCGTCGCCGAGGCTCCAGGGGCCGCCCGCGTCGAGCAGGGGCAGGGCAAACCATTCGCCCAGCACAGGCAGGTGGCCGCGTTCGTACACGCGCAGGGCGACATCGGTCATTAGCCGCAGGTTTTCGGCAATGCGCGCCGGGTCGTCGTTCGTGCCGGAGCGATACGGACCGGCGACGAGGATGAGGAGTTTTTTCATGGAAATTTTATTGTGAGTAAAAACCTGTAAGGTCAAAAAAAGACCTTACAGGTTACGAGCCAGCATTTGGGTACGCTCCAAATGCCACAGCAGCAAAATCGTCTTCGCGTCCTGAATTTCGCCCCGCTCCACGGCGGCAAGGGCCTCGGCGAAGGGCAGTTCCAGCACTTCGATGTCTTCCTCCTCCACCCCGCCGCCCGCGGTTTTCGCCGTTTTTTCGGAATATTCACCGAGAAAAAAATACAACTTCTCCGTCACCGAGCCGGGACTCATGTAGGCTTCGAGCACTTTTTCGACGCGGTTCAGCCGGTAGCCGGTTTCCTCCTCGGTCTCGCGGCGGATGGCCGTTTCGGGGTCGTCCCTATCGAGCAGGCCCGCGCAGGCTTCGACGAGCATCCCGTCCGCGTTGCCGTTGACGTACGTGGGCAGGCGAAACTGCTGGGTCAGGATGACCGTCTGTTTTTCAACGTTGTAAAGCAGAATTACCGCCCCGTTGCCCCGGTCGTAGGCTTCCCGCGACTGGGTCGTCCAGGTGCCGTTTTTGCGCTGGTAGTCGAAGGTGTACTTTTTCAGCACGTACCAGTTGTCGGAAAGCAGGTTTTCTTCGCGGAGCCGGACGGAAGGATTCATGACAACGGTTTGATTGTTCAAGAACGTTTTTGATTATTTTTGTTCAAATCAAAACTTTTCCGATGAGTTTTCAAATCCGCAAACTGAAAATTCTCGAACGCCTCGACGCCAAAGGCTCCGCCGACGTGGCCGAACTGGCCGGTTTGCTGCACACCTCCGAAATCACCGTCCGCCGCGATCTGGCGGCGCTGGCTGGGCAGGGCCTGCTCGTGCGCACCCACGGCGGGGCCATGAAACCGGGCCTGGAGCGCAACCCCGTGCATTTCGCCAAAAAAGCCACGAGCCACGCCGAAGCGAAGCAGCAAATCGCCGCCCGCGCCGCCGGGCTGATTCACGACGGCGACACGGTGTTCCTCGACTGCGGCAGCACGGTGTTCCAGCTTTGCCCGCTGATTCGCAGCAAGAAAATCCGGGTCATCACCAACTCGTTGCCCATCGTCCGCGAACTGTTGGGTTCGGCGGTGACGCTCAACCTCATCGGGGGCGAACTCGACGCCGCCCGGCAGGCAGTGCACGGACTCGTGGCCGAGGAGCACGTGGCCCGCTACCGGGCCGACGCGGCGTTCGTCGGCGTCGATGGGTTTTCGCTGGAGGCCGGCCTGACCGCCCGCACCGAAGTGGAAGCCGCCCACACGCGGGCGCTGCTCCGGCAGGCCGACCGGGCGGTGCTGCTCTGCGATTCGAGCAAATTGGAGCAGGACCAGTACGTGCAGTTCGCGCCGCTTTCGGCCATCCATACGCTCGTGACCGACAGCGGGGCGGAACCGGAGGTGCTGGAACGGTATCGGTTGGCGGGGCTTGAGGTTTTGGTGGCGGCGGTTGCGTAACTTGGGCGCGTTCCTTTTTCCAAACCCGTGAAAAACACCCTTTGCCTTTTCGTTCTGGCGCTGCTACCTGGCCCCGCCGGTTTCGCCCAACCCACGCCCGTTCTCAAAACCGAATTCATCTACGAAACCGCGCCCTTCCCCGAGTGCCACGCCTCCACGCTCGCCGAAACACCGCGCGGGCTGGTGGCGGCCTGGTTTGGCGGTACCCGCGAAAAACACCCCGACGTGGGCATCTGGCTGAGCCACCGCAAGGCCGACGCCTGGACCCCGCCCGTTGAGGTGGCCACGGGCGTAGGGGCCGACGGCAAGCGGTTGCCCTGCTGGAACCCGGTGCTCTACCAGATTCCGGGGGGCGAATTGCTGCTTTTTTACAAAGTCGGCCCCAGCCCGTCGGACTGGTGGGGGATGCTGAAACGCTCCGGCGACGGGGGCCAAAGCTGGTCGGCGGCGGAGCGGTTACCCGAGGGGATTCTGGGACCCATCAAGAACAAACCGGTGCGGCTGGCCTCCGGCGCGCTGCTTTGCCCGAGCAGTTCGGAAAGCCCCAACTGGCGGGTGCATTTCGAGCAAACGCCGGATGGGGGGAAAACCTGGACGAAAACCGCCCCCATCAACGACGGCGTGAGCGACGGAGCCATTCAGCCGAGCGTGCTGTTTCACCCCGGCGGGCGCTTGCAGGCGCTTTGCCGGAGTCAGAAAACGGGCTTCATCGCCGAAACCTGGTCGGAGGACGGGGGCAAAACCTGGTCGCCGCTGGCGAAAACCACCCTGCCCAACCCCAACTCCGGCACCGACGCCGTGACCCTCCGCGACGGTCGCCACGTCTTGATTTACAACCCCGCGTCGCCCAAACCGGGGCAGTGGGGCGGGCCGCGTACGCCGCTCGTGGCGGCGATTTCACCGGACGGCAAAACCTGGAAAACCATTGCCACGCTGGAAAGCGAGCCGGGGGAATTTTCGTACCCCGCCGTGATTCAATCCGGCGACGGGCGGGTTCACGTGACGTACACCTGGAAACGGCAAAGGATTCGGCACGTGGTGCTTGACGTGAGATAATTTTGTAGGGGTAACCCTTGCGGTTGCCCGCAGCGGCTCGCACTGGGGAGGCTGCGGGCAACCGCAAGGGTTGCCCCTACAATGAAATTCTATTTTTAACTTGACGAAAAATTCACAGCCACATGGTCGCGACGGAAAGCTTAGCCGACACTATCCGGGAGCGGTTGGAGGAGGAAGAATCGCTGGAACTGCCCGCCAGCCTCGACGAGTATTTCGAGGTACTGGACGAGTTGGAGGGGAAGCCGTACACGATTTTGTTCAACCAGGGAATCCTTACTGCCACCATGAGCCAGGCCAGCGAACCCCACGAAATCATCATCGGAAACCTGCTGTACCTCTTCAATGCACTTTTCCGCGACGACGAAACCATCCGGGTCATGGGCAGCGCCCGCATCGTGTACGTGCCCGACTGCGACCGCTCGTTCAACCCCGACGCGCTCGTCGTGAAAGGCCCGACCGAACTGTTCCCCCGCGACCGGAAAATGGCCGCCACGCTCAATCCCTGGCTGCTGGTCGAAGTGCTTTCGGCTTCCACCGAAGGCGGCGATTACGCCGAAAAACTGCCCTGCTACAAAACCCTGCCGTCGGTGCGGTACCTGCTGTTCGTCCACCAGAACCAGCCCTACGCCACGCTGTTTGCCCGAACGAAAGAAGGCGACGCCTGGCTGAATCACGATTCCAACGGGCTGGACGCCACCATCCGGCTGGATGAGGGCGCAGTGCCCCTGCGGGAGGTATACCGGAAAATCAGTTTCCCCGAAATTCCGAAAAAACCGACGAAGAAGCGGAAGCGGTAGGCTTCCCCACCCACGTCCCCACCCCCATCCCCACCAGGCTCGCCCCCAGCCCGTATAAAATCGCCGGGAAGGCCGTTTCGACCTGGTCGCACCAAAACCACACGCCCCAGCCGAGGGCCATCGAAAGCAGGCAGCCCGCCAAATTGGCCCGTCGCCAGTACAGTCCGGCGGTCATGGGCACGAACAACGACACGAGGCTGAAGGCCGACGATTCGCCGACCAATTCAAAAATGTCCTGCCGACTCAGGGCCATCCCGATGCTCGCCGCCGTGACGCCCACCACCGAGGCTCGGATGACGACCAGCCGTTGTTTATCGGAAAAGGCCGGAAAGAAGGGGTGAATCAGGTTTTCGCCCACCACCGCCGCCGGGGCCAGAATCGCCCCCGACGTGGTGCTGAGCAGGGCCGAAATCAGAGCACCGAAAAACAAAATCTGCATCCAGAGCGGGGCGTGGCGGAGCACCATGTTGGGGATGATGAGTTGGGCGTCGCCCTTGAGCAACTCCGGGTGAAGCTGCACGGCGGCGAGGGCGATGAACAGGGGCAGGGTGGCGATGGTCCAGTACATCAGCCCCGCCAGCACCGACGAGCGCACGGCGGTGTCGGCGTCGCGGGCGGCCATGACCCGCTGGAAAATGTCCTGCTGCGGGATGCTGCCCAGCCCAATCGTGATCCAGGCCGCGACGTACTCAGCCCCGCTCGTCAGCGAAACTTCCCTCGGCACCACCCGGAAAAAACCCGCCGGTTGGCGGGCGATGAGCGCGGCGATTCCGCCCGTTTCCCCAATCAGAATCCAGGCCAGCACCGCCAGCCCGGCGATGAGCAGGATGTTGTGCAGAAAATCGGTGATGGAAATGGACCACATGCCCCCCGTGAGCGTGTAGGCCAGCACCAGCCCCGCCCCCACCCAGATGCCCGTGCCCATCGGCACGCCGAAGACCGTCTGCCCGACGATGCTCATGGCCACGAGTTGAGCGGCAATCCAGCCGAAGTACGAGGGCACGATGAGCAGGGCCGAGAGGGTTTCGGCGCTCCGCCCGAAACGTTTTCCGAAAAAATCGCAGAAGGTGATGATGTTCCAGCGGTAAAAAATCCGGGCGTAGAGCAGGCCTACCAGCACCAGACACAGCCCCGCGCCGAAGGGGTCCTCAATGACGTTCAGCAGCCCGCCTTCCACGAATTTCCCCGGCGCGCCCATCATCGTTTCGGAGCCGAACCAGGTCGCGAACGTCACCATCGAGGCCAGCCCCAGCCCCAGCCGCCGCCCGGCCAGCACGAAATCTTCGGTGGTTTTCACGCGCCGGGCCGCCCACAGGCCCACGGCGAGGTTGAGAAGCAGGTAGCCGATGATGGAGGCGAGGAGCACGAGTTGGCAATTGGCAGTGAGCAGTTGGCAAAATGCTCCTTCTCACGGGGCAAAAATGCGCCAAACCCACTGTTTTCCGCTATGTTTGAAAAATTTTGGGTCTCCGAAAATCCAGTAAATCGTTGGAGTTTATCGGTTTTATCCTGGCCGTCGTCATCGGACTTTTGCTGAGCCTGCTCGGCGGGGGCGGCTCCATCCTGACCGTGCCCGTGCTGGTGTACGTGTTCGGCATCGACCCCACCCTGGCCACGGCCTACTCGCTGCTCGTGGTGGGGACCGGGTCGGCGGCGGCCTCGCTGACGTACTGGCGGCGGGGGCTGGCGAGTCCAAAAGTGGCCCTGTTTTTCTCGTTTCCTTCGTTCGTGATGGTGTTCCTCACCCGGCGCTTCGTGCTGCCCTTCCTGCCCGACGTGTTGCTGACGGCGGGCGGTTTCACCCTAACGAAAAGTACTTTCCTCATGCTGCTGTTCGCGCTGATGATGGTGCTGGCGAGTTTCTCGATGATTCGGGGCGGAAGTCGCCGTGAGGGGGCCGACGATTTCGCCTTCGCCCGGCAGTTGAACTACCCGCTGATTTTCACCGAGGGTCTGCTCATGGGCACCCTCACCGGGCTGGTGGGCGTGGGCGGCGGTTTTCTGATTGTGCCCGTGCTCACCCACCGCGTGAACCTGCCCATCCGGCTCGCCGTGGGCACGTCGCTGCTGATCATCGCCATCAACTCGCTCGTCGGGATGCTCGGCGACGTGGGACAGCACCCGATGAACTGGCCGTTTCTGGGCAAATTCCTCGGCCTGAGCCTGATCGGCGTGGGGGTCGGAACGCAGCTTTCCAGGCGCATCGACAGCAAGCACCTCAAACCCGCCTTCGGCTGGTTCACGCTCCTGATGGGAACCGGGATTTTGATTCGGGAGTTAGTCGTCTGAACCGTGCGGCGGCCGTCGCACGGTTCAGACAATTCAGCCCATGCCCTACGACCAAACCTACTGGGAAACCCGCTACCAAACCCACCAGACCGGCTGGGACTTAGGCGCGGTGTCCCCGCCGCTGAAGGCCTACGCCGACCAGTTGACGGACAAAGCCCTGAAAATTCTGATTCCCGGCGCGGGCAACGGATACGAGGCAGAGTACCTGGTGAACAGCGGCTTCACCGACGTGACCGTGCTCGATTTGGCCCCCTCGCCGCTGGCGCACCTGCGCGAGCGGGTGGGTGAAACCCCGTCGTTGCGGCTGGTTCAAGGCGATTTTTTCGCTCATGCCGAACGGTACGATTTGATTCTGGAACAAACTTTTTTCTGCGCCCTCGACCCCGCCCTGCGGCCTGCCTACGCCCGGAAGGCGCACGAACTGCTGAATCCCGGCGGCAAGCTGGTCGGGCTGCTGTTCAATGTGGATTTCGAGCACGAAGGCCCGCCCTTCGGTGGCTCCGAGGACGAATATCGAACGCTGTTCGCCCCGCTGTTCCGCCTCGACGCGCTCGAAACGGCCTACAACTCCGTGAAGCCACGGGCAGGGCGGGAGTTGTTCATTCGGTTTGTGAAACCGGTTTAGCGTTTAGGGTTCAGAGTGTAGTGTTGAAAAGACACCCCAAACTCTGAACCCTAAACGCTGAACCCTAAACGATATCCCCATGCAAGGCAACTTCCAGCAACTCATTGGCTCCGAAAAACCCGTCCTCATCGATTTTTTCGCCACCTGGTGCGGGCCGTGCAAGGCCCTGGCCCCGCAGTTGGAGCAGTTGAAAGACCGCCTCGGCGACGAAGTCCAAATCATCAAAATCGACGTGGACAAAAATCCGGCCCTGGCCAGCCACCTGCGCGTGAGCGGCGTGCCCACGCTGATGCTGTTCAAAAGTGGCAAAACTCTCTGGCGGCAGTCGGGCGTGCTGAGCGCGGCGCAGTTGGAGCAGGTGATTCGGGAGAAAATTTGAAAATTTGCGCCCGCTCCCGTCTGCTTTAGCTGACGGAAGCAGCAGGCGGTGGATTCGGGCCACCAACCCATCATTCCCCATGAAAATCGAACAAATCTACACCGGCTGCCTGGCGCAGGGGGCCTACTTCATCGAGAGCGACGGCGAAGCGGCGGTCATCGACCCCCTCCGCGAAACCTCGCCCTACCTGCGGCGGGCCGAGCAGAGCGGGGCGAACATCAAGTACGTGTTCGAGACCCACTTTCACGCCGATTTCGTGTCGGGGCACGTGGACTTGGCCCAGAAAACCGGCGCGACCATCGTGTACGGGCCGGGTGCGGTGACGGGCTTCGATTCGTACCACGCCCAGGACGGCGAGGAGTTTTCCGTCGGGAAAATCCGCCTCCGCGCCCTGCACACCCCCGGCCACACCCCCGAATCGACCACCTACCTGCTGCTCGATGAAAGCGGCAGACCCCACGCCATTTTCACTGGCGACACGCTGTTCATCGGCGACGTGGGCCGCCCCGACCTAGCCATCAAGGGCGACGTGACCGAGCGCGACCTCGCCGGGATGCTCTACGACAGCCTCCACCGCAAACTCATGCCCCTGCCCGACGACCTCATCGTGTACCCGGCCCACGGGGCGGGGTCGGCCTGCGGCAAAAACATGAGCAAGGAAACCTCCGACACCCTCGGCAACCAGAAGGCAACCAATTACGCCCTGAAAGCCCCCTCGAAGGAGGCCTTCATCGAGCAGGTGCTAGCCGGGCTGACCACCGCCCCGCAGTATTTCGCCAAAAACGCACTGCTGAACAAAACCGGCTACGAACCCATCGACGCCGTGATGGCGCGGGGCAGTCAGGCGCTCTCGCCCGTTGCCTTCGAGGCGGCCGTCAACGAAACTGGCGCGCTGGTGCTCGACGTGCGCCCGGCGGCGGAATTTGCGCGGGGCTTCATCCCCAACGCCATCAACATCGGCCTCGACGGGCAGTTCGCGCCCTGGGTCGGGGCCTTGATTCCTGATTTGCTCTACCCCATCGCGCTGGTGACACCCCAGGGCAAGGAAGAGGAAACCGTGCTGCGGCTGGCCCGCGTGGGCTATGACCACTGCATCGGTTACCTCGAAGGGGGTTTTGACGTCTGGAAAACGGCGGGCTACGAGGTGGACCGCATCGAATCCATCACCGCCGACGATTTCGCCCAGCGCCACCAGGCCAACCCCAACCTACCCGTGGTGGACGTGCGACGCCCCGCCGAGTTTGCCACCGGGCACGTGGAAGGGGCCAAGAACCACCCCCTCGACGACCTCAACGACCACCTCGCCGAAATCCCCCGCGACGAGGCCGTGTTCGTCCACTGCGCCGGGGGCTACCGCTCGATGGTGGCCGCGTCGATTCTGAAGGCACGGGGTTTTGACCGCCTCGTCAACGTCGAGGGCGGCATCGGGGCCATTGAAAAAACGGGCCGCGTGCCGATGACGACCGCGGCGGCAGTTTAGGGTTTAGCGTTCAGAGTTCAGGGTGAAAAATCCATTGAACGCTAAACGCTAAACCCTGAACCCTAAACTCCATGACCATGCGCACCAAACTCAACGCCATGCTCGACGCCCGCTGCCCCCGCTGCCGGGAAGGGAAGATTTTCACCCACCCGTGGTGGCAGGTGGGAAAATTTTCCCAAATGCACGAACGCTGCCCCCACTGCGGCCTGCGCTACGAAACCGAGCCGGGGCTGTTTTTCGGGGCCATGTTCATCAGCTACGCCGTGTCGGTGGGCATCATGGTGGGCATGGGGGCGGTGATTTACGCGGTCTTCGACGACCCCGACGACATCTGGCTGTACTACGTGTTGCCGATTACGCTCGTGTCGCTGGTGGCGGTGCCGTTTAATTTCCGAATTTCGCGGGTCGTTATGCTGCATTTGTTCGCCGGGGTTACTTATGACGAACGTTTATCAGAACCGCACCCGCCGCATTAATTTCCTGCTGTTCGGCTTTTTGCTGTTGGCTTCGGTCGCATACGGTCAGCGCTACACGCACTTCACGCTCTGGTCGCGGGTGCAGGTGAAGAAAGAATTCAACGACCGGTGGGACGTGTTCGGCGAATTCCACTACCGGCGGCAGAGCAACTACCACCACGGGCGGTACAACCTGCTGGACAGCCCGTTTCTGAACGCCGTCCGGCTCGTGGGCAGCTACCACACCGGCGCCTGGACGTTTCAACTCAACCCCTCGTTTTTTTACAGCCATTCGCTCCTCGGGCGCGAAGAAGATTTCAATGTGCCCGCCGGGGGCGAGTGGCGTTTTGCGGCTTACGCCGAGTGGGAGTGTGCCTGGAACCGCCTCACACTGCGGCTGCGGCCGGGCTACGAATACCGCCTGCTCGAACGCAACGGCTACGTGCCCACGGGCCGTGCCCGCTTTCGGGTGCAGGGGCGCTACGCGGTGGGTGAACGTGCCGAGTGGGTACTCAGCACCGAACCGATGCTCAACGTGGGGCCAAACGCCGTGCCCGTGCCGTTCAACCAAAACCAGGCCTACACCGGGCTGGACCTGGACTTGCTTGACTGGCTGGGCCTCGAAGTGGGCTACCTCTACGTGTTCCGCCAGCGCCGCACGGTCGTGGAGTTCGACAACGAGCATGCGTTGAACGTGCAGGTGAAAATTCAGATGTGAAGGCTTTTTTCGCTGACAAGAAACCTGACCTTACAGGATGGCCGGTCGAAACCGGCCTCTTTTTTTGCCCAATTTCTTGCAAGCCCAGAACTTCGATGTATGTTTGCGACGCCTTGCACTTCGAGGCATTAAACCGATGAACAATTTAACGAAAGACCTCGTCGCGGCGGCCTCCGTGCCGGTGGTGCTGGCCGTGCTAGGGCGGGGCGAAAGTTACGGCTACGACATCATCCGGCAGGTGAAAGAATTGTCGGGTGGGAAACTCGAATTTTCTGAAGGCACGCTCTACCCCATCCTGCGCAAACTCGAAGAGCGCGGCCTCGTAGAAACCGAGTGGCGCAAGGCCGACAACGAGCGGCAACGGAAGTACTACCGCCTCAAAGACGGGGGCCGGGCCACCCTCGAAGCCGAACGCACCAACTGGAACGCCATCAACCAACTCCTCCAAAACCTATGGAACGCCAACCCCGCTTTGACCTGAACGCCGCCACCGAAGCCTGGCTTGACCAACTGCGCCAGCGCGGCACGCTCACCGAAGACGATTTGCGCGAATTGCACGCGCATTTGCTGGATTCGGTCGATTCGCTGAAAACCAGCGGACTGACCGATGAGGAAGCGTTTCTGGTGGCTCAACACCGCCTCGGCTCGACGGAATCGCTTGGCGAGGAATTTGGCAAAATCCAGCGTCCGGTTGCCCTGCGGCGCGAAGCGGTGATTTTCTTCGCCGGGGCGCTGGCGTTCGTGGTGTTAAAAAACGGGCTTGACGCGGCGGGGTTTGGCGCGTCGCGCTGGCTGGTTGCGCACCTGCCCGACGACCGCGTGGCGGTACTCGTCGATTTCGGGATTCGTTTCCTGCTATTCATTGCCTTCACGGGGGCGTTGGCGGCATATTTCCGACGGGGCGAGCGCCTGCACCGCAGTTTGTTCGCCTGGCTGCACCGGTCACCCGCAGGCGTCGCCCTGGCGTTGACGACGCTGGTGGGCGTAGTGCAATTCCTTCAGTTTTCCGGTGAAAAAAGCGTCGCGAGGGTCCTTCGAGACCTGCCCGCCCGCAATTTGTACGGCATCCACCTCAACGAGCGCCTGTTTGCCTACGGTGTGTACGTAGCCTGGCTGGTGGCCTTTGCCCTCGTCGCGGTTCGGCAGCGTTACACCGGAAAACGCCCGGTGCTGGAGTGGTTCAGGCAGGCTCACGCGGTGCCCCTGCTGGTGCTGGGTTGGGGTGCCTTTTTTGGTTTATTCGTGGGGCCAGGATTTGAAGTCGTGCAACGACTGACGAACGTTCCGCCTGCGTTCATTGCCCCTGCTGCTTCGCTGCTGTTTTGCCTGACTGCCGGATGCTTGCTGGCTGAAAACCGGCGCTACGCACTGGCAGGTCGCTTTGCGCTCGTCGTTGCGCCCGTGTTGATTTTGTGCGCCATTGATTTTGTAGAAAATCCGGCAGATACGCTGAAATTCCTGTTGCGAAATATCACTCCGGCGGTGCTGGGGGCCGCGCTGGGACTTGGGCTGGGTTCATGGCAACGACGACGGAATATCGCTACCTCGTAACCAGCGAATGAATTGAGTTTTGGCGAAATCCTTCGTAGTTTCCGCCAAAACCTGCGCCGCGCCCTTTCTTTCCCGTGAAGCCCCTCCTGCCTCTGCTCACCCTGCTGGCCCTCACCGCCACGGCCCAACCGCCCAAGTTGGCTCCAACGTCCGAAATCCTCTGGGACACCTACGGCATCCCCCACATCTTCGCCCCCACCGACGAGGGCCTGTTTTACGGCTACGGCTACGCGCAGGCCCAGGCCCACGGCGATTTGATCCTGCGACTCTACGGCCAGGCACGCGGCAAAGGAGCGGAAATTCTTGGTGAAAAATACGCCGACGACGACCGCTGGGTGCTGCTCAATTCGATTCCCGAACGGGCAAAAAGTTGGTACGAGGTCCAAACACCGTCTTTCAAAAAATTGCTCGATGCCTTCGCGCGGGGCGTCAACACCTACGCCGCTGAGCACCCCGGCGCGCTGGGGGCCGACGTGAAAGCCTTCTTGCCCGTGACGGGCGTCGATTTGGTGGCCCACTCGCTGCGGGTGATTCACTACCATTTCGTGGCCCCGTCAGGGGCGGCGCGGGCGGCGGCGGAGCAATTGCCCGATGGGAACGGCTCCAACACCTGGGCCATCGGGCCGAAGCGGTCGGCGAGCGGCAAGGCGATGCTGCTGGCCAACCCCCACCTGCCGTGGACGGATTTCTACGTGTACTTCGAGGCCCAACTCGTCGGGCCGGGCACCAACGCCTACGGCATCACGCGCGTCGGGTTTCCCTGCCTGACGATGGCCTTCACCGACGATTTGGGCTACGCCAACACCGTCAACACCAACGACGGGCAGGATTTTTACGAACTGACCCTGAAGGACGGTGGCTACCTGTTCGACGGGGCAGTGAAGCCGTTTTCGACCAAAGAAAAAACGCTGAAAATCCGCCAGCCGGACGGCTCGGTGCGGGAGGAAATTTTGGTCGTGAAGGAATCCGTCCACGGCCCGGTCGTGGCCGAATCGGGCGGCAAAGCCGTGGCCATGCGCGTGGCGGGCCTCGACCGGCCGGGGATGTTGCAGCAGTACTGGGACATGTGCCGGGCCAGAAACCTGTCCGAGTTTGAGCGCATCCTGAGCCGGTTGCAAATCCCGATGTTTACCTTCAGCTACGCCGACAAGGATGGGCACATCATGAATTTATTCAACGCCGCCGTACCCAAGCGCCCCGACGGCGGCGACTGGAAGCGCTGGAGCGGCACCGTGCCGGGCAACACCTCGAAAACGCTCTGGACGAGCTACCTGAGCTACGCCGAACTGCCCAAGTCCATTGACCCGCCCAGCGGCTGGCTGCAAAACTGCAACGAATCGCCGTGGACGATGACGTTTCCGATGCCGAATGATTTCCGGAAATTTCCGGCCTACCTCGCCCCCGCGCCCGCGATGTCGTTCCGCACGCAGCGGTCGGTACGGATGCTGATGGAAGACGAGAAGATTTCGCTCGACGAACTCATCCGCTACAAACATTCCACCCGCCTCGAACTCGCCGACCGGATTCTGGACGATTTGCAAACCGCTGTGGCCGCTACGGGCGACGCGGAAGCGAAAGCCGCAATGGAAGTTCTGACGGGCTGGGACCGCCAGACCAATGCCGACAGCCGGGGCGCGGTACTGTTTGAAGCCTTCGCGAAAGAGTGGACGAAACCCATCGGCGGCATCAACCGGCTGGGCACGGCCACGCCGCTGTTCGCCAAACCATGGAACACCTCCGACCCCATCCGCACCCCCGACGGCCTCGCCAAACCCGACGAGGCCGTGAAGGCGCTGGCCGAAGCCGCCCGGCAAGTGCAGAAACAACACGGTCGGCTCGACGTGCCCTGGGGCGAGGTGTATCGTTTCAAAATCCACGGCGCGGATGTGCCTGCCAACGGCGGGCCGGGGCCGCTGGGGGCCTTCCGGGTGATGACCTTCGGCTCGGCGGGCCGGGCCAACGTCGGCACGCCCGTGCGGCCTTTCCACGGTGACACCTACGTGGCGGCGATGGAATTTTCCAAACCTCTGAAAGCGCAGGCGCTCATCGGCTACGGCAATGCTTCGCAACCCGGTAGCCCGCACCGCACCGACCAGTTGGGGCTGCTCCAGCGGCAGCAGCTCCGGCCCGTGTGGCGCACCCGGACGGAAATCATGAAGCATTTGGAGAAGCGGGAGGTGCTGTAAAAATCTCTTCATCCAAAATTCCCCCTTGTGCGGGTAGGGTCGTTAAGTTCTATCGCTACGGGAGATAATTCTCAATGCTCAATTTTCAATGCTCAATTTTCAATGCTCAATTTTCAATGCTCAATTTTCAATGCTCAATGGGTTATTTTGCTGACTTTCAATTATTTAACATTGAGAATTGAACATTTTTTTTGAGTTGCCAATCAGAATTTAACGACCCTGCCCTTGTGCGGGGGCCTTGCGCGGTGGCCGAAGGGGGGTGCGGTGGATTTGTGGGGAGGAGGGGGATGTTTAGCCTACCACGCGAGCACATCCCCCTCCCATCGCACCGCCTCCCGCACCCCCCCTTCGGCTCACGCACACAGCCCCCGCACAAGGGGGAATTTTCTGTACCGAAAATCTTCACCCGGTTTTGGGGCAAAAACGGCCCGTAACTTCTTTCTTCGCAGCCGTCTCTAAACCTCACAACCCATGCGTTTCCTTCTCTGCCTCCTTCTGGTGAGTCTGGCGCTCACGGCCCCGGCCCAGCAAGCCGGCTCGTTCAACGGCCTCGACGTGGGCCTGCACAACATTTTCCGGCTGTCCAACGCCAAAACCCGCTCCATCAGCCCCGAGAACTTCACCGGCGAAAAAGGCCGGGGCGGCATGGCCGAGCTTTCCGACACCACCCTCAACCGCGCCAACGCCCGCCGCGAAGCCCGCGACCTGGGTCGGGGCTGGAAGCTCAACCCGTTCGTCATCATCAAGCCACGCACCACGTTCACCCTGGCCGAAATTACGGGGCCGGGGCAGATTCAACACATCTGGATGACCCCCACCGGCAACTGGCGCTTTAGCATCCTGCGGTTTTATTGGGACGACGAAACCACGCCTTCCGTCGAGGTGCCCGTCGGCGATTTTTTCGGCATGGGCTGGGGCGAGTACGCGCACCTTAATTCGCTGGCCGTGACCGTCAACCCCGGCAGCGCCTTCAACTGCTACTGGCCGATGCCCTTTCGGCGGAAATGCCGGATCACGATGGAAAACCTCGACGAGCGCGAAATGCGGCTCTACTACCAGATTGACTACACCCTCACCGACGTGCCCGCCGACGCGGCGTACCTCCACGCTCAATTCCGCCGCGATCACAGCCAGCACGAGAAGCAACCCATCACCCTCCTCGACGGCGTGCGGGGCAAAGGCCAGTACGTGGGCACGTACCTGGCCTGGGGCGTGACCAACAACGGCTGGTGGGGCGAGGGCGAAATCAAGTTTTACCTGGACGGCGACCGCGATTTCCCGACCATCATCGGCACCGGCACCGAAGACTATTTCTGCGGCAGCTACAACTTCGACCGGGGCGGGCAGTACGTGCCGTTTTCGACGGCCTACGCCGGATTGCCCCAGGTCATCAAGCCCGACGGCACCTACAAAGCCTCCCAGCGCTTCGGCCTGTACCGCTGGCACCTGACCGACCCGATTCGCTTCGACCAAAACCTGCGCGTGACGATTCAGGATCTTGGCTGGCGGAGCGCCGGCCGCTACCTCGCCCAGAACTCCGACGTGGCCAGCACCATTTTCTGGTACCAAACCGAACCCCACGCGCCCTTCCCGAAACTGCCCACGCGGGATGAGTTGGAGGTGAATTAAAGCTGGGCGAGGAAAGGGAGAAGGGGAGAATATCGAATAAAAAATAAGGAATGCAGAATGACGAAGGAATCGCTGTTCACTTCATCATTTTGCATTCCCAGTTCCCTATTCGATATTTTTTCCCTCTTCCCTCCTCTCCTATTCAATCACGATGCGCCGCACGGCCCCGTCGTTGCCCTGGGTAACGGTCACGAAGTAGGTGCCTTTTTCGGCTCCTTTTTTCAATTCAACCTGGCCCATGTATTTGCCGAAAAAGTCTTTCACCTTTTCGCGGGCCACTTCCTTGCCGTCCACGTCGGTGACGAGGATGGTCACGTCGCCTTTCTCGGGGGTTTGGAACGTGATGTTCAGGCGGCCGTTGGAGGGCTGGTTCGGGTAGGCGTTGAGCGCTTTGACCGTGCGCGAAGAGGTGGTACCGTTACCGTCGAAGAAGGTGTAACCGTCGAGACGGTTCAGGCCGTTGAGGCCCTGGGCGATTCTGGCGTTCACTTCCGGTTGCCAGTTGTATTTAAAATCCCGCTCGAAACGCTGACCCCAATCTTTCATTTTTGCCCCGTACTCGCGGCCCCAACGCTCCATGTCGCGGCCAAACCTTTCCATGTCACGCTCGAATTCACGCATTTCGGCCCGGAATTCCGGCTCGTCGCGGTAGGCGCGGGGTGCTCTGGGGGCCTTCGGGGGGCTGGGCACGCCCGGTACGGCCCGCAGGACGTCGCCGTCGTTGTAGAAGTACGTCCCCCGGTCGCGGCTTCGCCCGCTCCGCACGCTGATGCGCATTTTGTTGCCCGTGTCCCGGTTGACCGAGTCGAGGAAGCGGTCGGCGCTGGCCTGGTCGCTGAAAGTGCGTTCCAGGATTTCGGTTTTGCCGTCTTTGGTTTTTTCCACCCGGACGTGGGTGCCGTCGCCCTCGTCGTTGACATTCACCCGCACGCTGGCGTCCCCTTTTGCTTCCGCTTTTGCGGCGGCTTTGGCCTCGGTCTTCGTTTCGGCTTTGGCTTTTTCTTTTTGTTTCTGGGCCTGGACCGTGCCGACCATCAGGGCCAGGGCCAGGGCGGGAAGGAGTGCAATTTTTTTCATGACTTGGTAGAGCTTTTGATCAAATTTAGGCCAAAGACGGCCCGAAAGATCGAACGTTGCACCGGAAGGTTGTAAATTTTCGGCCCGGTCAGCGACCCCGCCGGAGGCCATGCCAACGGCCTCACGGAAAATCTTAAAAGATGTTAACCGGGGAGCCGGGAGGGAGGCTCTGACGTTAGAAGTCTGAACCGCGATTGGCCAAGATGATTGGATTGACAGGATGGCTGACCCGGATTTTCTGAATTTTATCCTGAAAATCCAATCATCCTGGCCAATCGTGGTTCAGACAAAAACAAATCATGACCAAACGCCGCATTCAATGGATCATCGGAGCGATGACGCTGGCCCTCCTCGGGCTGGCGGCTTTCCAATTCTATTGGATTCGGGCCACGCTGGAAGCCAAGCAGGAGCAGTTTGACGCCTCGGTATCGGAGGCCCTCCAGGCCGTGGTGCGTAAAATGGAAAAGCAGGAAATCGCCTACCTGACCAACCGCAAACTCGCCGCCGAGGCCCAGCGCCAGCGCCTGATGGCCATCGGTAAACCCAACGCCGCCGAAACCACCGCCGCCGCGCCCGCCCCCCCGCGCCGGGCGGTTCCCCGCCGCCGACCCACTTCTCCCAACGTCGTCACGCCCGCCGAGCGCGCCGCCCGCCTCAACCACCCGCCGCCGGTCTGGGAAGCGCACGAGCGCCGCACCATGCCGGTGGACGCGTATTTTCAGGAACTCACCATTTTGCCCGACGGCCAGGTGGCTATCCTGGAGCAATACATCCACCACGAGCAGGTCATCAGCCAGCAGGCCGACCAAATCGCCCGCGACCTGCAAGTCGCCGGGCAGCAGGCCAGCGAACTGACGTTCATCGGCAAGCCCAAAACCGCCCGCCGCGCCCGGCAGCGCCGCGATTCGCTGAGCGAGGCCCTGACGGCCAGCCTGAAAGGCCAACGTCCGGCCCGAGTCACGGCGGCCCGACCCCGGAAGCAAACCGCCCCGGTCGTTCGGAAACCAACGCCAAAACCCACCGCCAAACCGACCGCCAAACCCAACCTGAGCGAGTTGAAAACCCAGTTCCAGCAGCAATCGCAGGAGAAAAAGGCTGAACTGGTGAAGGACGTGTTTTACGACCTGGTGTTCAACCAGCGCAGCGTGTCCGACCGCGTGGACCGCTTCCTGCTCGATTCGCTCCTGAAGGACGAAATCGCCAGCCGGGGCATTCACATTCCGTTTGAGTACGGGGTGCAGACGGCGGAAAAAAAAGGGCAGTTGCTCTTCACGTCGAGCGCGGGGTACCGCGAAGACCGCATCCTGAGCGAGGGTTACCGGGCCAGCCTGTTTCCCAACGATTTGTTCAGCAGCGGCAATTTTCTGTACGTGTATTTTCCGGGCCAGAGCGGGTACATCATTCGGGAACTCTGGGTTACGTTTGCCACCGCGCTCGTGCTGATGTTCATCGTGGTGGGTTGTTTTTACGTGGCCATCAAAACCATCGTGGAGCAGAAAAAGCTGTCGGACATCAAAACCGACTTCATCAACAACATGACCCACGAGTTCAAAACGCCCGTTTCGACCATCTCACTGGCCACGCAGATGCTCCAGGACAGCGACGTGAGCGCCAACCCGGCCATGCGCACCCGCTACCTGGGTATTATTCAGGACGAAAACCGGCGCCTGGGCCAGCAGGTGGAAAAAGTGCTCCAGGCCGCCCTGCTCGACCGGGGCGAGGTGAAGCTCAAGCGCACGACCGTCAATTTGCACGACGTCATCGAACGGGTAGCCCTCAACGTCAGCCCGCAGATCGAAGCCCGGCAGGGCACGCTCGATGTGGAACTGATGGCCGAAAACCCCGTGCTGGAGGCCGACGAGGTACATTTGACCAACCTCGTGTTCAACCTCCTCGACAACGCCAACAAGTACTCCCCCGAAGCCCCCCGCATCCTGCTGCGCACCGAAGACGCGCCGGGCGGGGTCATTTTCCGCGTCAGCGACCAGGGCCTGGGCATGACCCGCGAGCAGGTGGCCCGGATTTTTGAGAAATTTTACCGCGTCCCCACCGGCAACCTGCACAACGTGAAGGGCTTCGGCCTGGGCCTGAGCTACGTCAAAACGATGGTCGAAGCCCACCAGGGCCGCATCGACGTGCAAAGCCAGCCGGGCAAAGGGAGTACGTTCGAGGTATTTCTCCCTCGCAATTAGGAATACCGAGGGAATTACGAATTCACTCAAGTTGTGTGGCAGGAGGAAAGCCGTTCCTCAACCCGAAAAACGTGTTTCAGTTTCAGCCCACGGTTTTAACCGTGGGAAACGCGGAAACCCACCTTTTTTTCAACGGTTTCAACCGTTTTCGCACCGTCGGCTACCCGCCACCCCGATACCACACAACTTGGGTTACGAAGTACGAATTTTAGCTTTACCAACCAATGTCAATCATTTACCAAAATCAGTAATCCGTTCATAACTAGGAGAGTGCGAATTCAACTGAGTCAATTCGTAATTCCTAATTCGTATATTCCTAATTGAAAAAATGACCCGCATCCTCCTCGCCGAAGACGACCCCAACCTGGGCCAACTCCTCCAGGAATACCTCACCGTGAAAGGCTACCAGGCCGACCTCGTCCGCGACGGCAACGAGGCCCTCGACCGGTTCGTCAAACAACCCTACGACCTGTGCATTTTCGACGTGATGATGCCGAAAAAAGACGGCTTCACCCTGGCGAAGGAAGTGCGCATGGCCGACGCCGACGTGCCGATTATTTTCCTGACGGCCAAGTCGATGAAGGAAGACACCCTCCAGGGCTTCCGCGTCGGGGCCGACGATTACCTGACGAAGCCTTTCAACATGGAGGAGCTTTTGGCCCGGATGAAGGCCGTGCTGCGCCGCAGCCAGGTACCCGGCAACGGCACGCCCCAGCCCCGGCAGGCCGAAATCTACACCATCGGGGCCTACACCTTCGACGCCGACCGACAAACGCTCACCAACGGCGTGGAAAACTTCCGGCTTACCGGTCGGGAGTCGGAACTGCTCAAGCTTTTCGCCCAGCACCTCAACCAGCCCCTCAGCCGCAGCTACGCCCTGAAGGCCATCTGGGGCGACGACAGCTACTTCAACGCCCGCTCGATGGACGTGTACATCACCAAACTCCGCAAGTACCTCCGCCACGATTCCAACATCCAAATCATCAACCTCCACGGCGAGGGTTTCAAGATGATGGCGTAATTTTGGAGGAAATCCCTGAGAATGCTCAATGCCCAATTTTCGATGTTCAATTCTCAATTCGTTGAAAATTGAACATTGAAAATTGGGCATTGAGCATTAAAACCGCATCCCCATGTCCTCTTACCTGACCCGCCGCCCGCGTCGGCTGCGCCAGTCGCCCGCCGTGCGGTCGCTGGTGGAAGAAACCACGCTGAGCGTCAACGATTTCATTTACCCCATGTTCGTCATGGAAGGCCAGAACGTCACGAGCGAAGTGGCCTCCATGCCGGGCATTTTTCGCTACTCCCTCGACCGGCTGCTCGACGAATTGAGCGTCGTAACCGACCTCGGCATCAAGGCCATCGACCTGTTTCCCAACTACCCGGAGGACAAAAAAGACAAGGAAGCCACCGAAAGCTACCGGCAAGGCACGTTTTACCTCGAAGCCATCCACCAGGTCAAGTCGAAATTCCCGCACCTGCTGGTGATGACCGACGTGGCCATGGACCCCTACAGCAGCGACGGCCACGACGGGCTGGTGGCTATGGGCAAAGACGGTTCGCCCGAAATTCTGAACGACGAAACGTTGGAAATTCTTGGGAAAATGTCCGTCGCTCAAGCCCAGGCCGGAGCCGACTTCATCGGGCCGTCGGACATGATGGACGGGCGAGTGGGCTACCTCCGCCAGACCCTCGACGCGGCCGGTTTTCCGAAAGTGGGCATCCTCTCGTACACGGCCAAGTACGCCTCGGCCTTCTACGGCCCCTTCCGCGACGCCCTCGATTCAGCCCCCAAATTTGGCGACAAGAAAACCTACCAGATGAACCCGGCCAACAGCCGTGAAGCCCTCGTGGAGGCGGAACTCGACTACGCCGAAGGAGCCGACATGCTGATGGTGAAACCCGCCCTGGCCTACCTCGACGTGATTAAATCCCTGCACGACCACTTCGACATCCCCATCGCCGCCTACAATGTATCGGGTGAGTACGCGATGGTGAAAGCCGCCGCCGAGCGGGGCTGGCTCGACCCTACCCGTGGTATGCTTGAAGTGCTCACGGCCATCAAACGCGCCGGAGCCAGCGTAATTCTGAGTTATTTCGCGAAGGAATTCGCACTTTTGAAATGATGCGGGATAAAAATTCAAGATGCTGGATACTGGATAAAAATCACCTAGATCCAGCATCCAGCATCTTGAATTTTTATCCCGCATCTTGCCGTTCATCCCGCATCCCACCATGCCCTCCCTCCTCATCCTCAACGCCACGCTCGTCAACGAAGGCCGGATTTTCGAAGCCGACGTCTTCGTCAACGACGGGTTCATCGAGCAAATCGGTCCGAATCTTTCCGGCAAAACCGCCGACCAGACCATTGACGCCACCGGCCTGCACCTGCTGCCGGGCGTGATTGACGACCAGGTGCATTTCCGCGAACCGGGCCTCACCCACAAGGCCACCATCGGCTCCGAGGCCCGCGCCGCCGTGGCCGGGGGCGTGACGAGTTTCATGGAAATGCCCAACACGGTGCCCAACGCCCTGACCCAGGAACTCCTCGCCGACAAGTACGAAATTGCCGCCCGGACCTCGCTGGCCAACTACTCATTTTTCATGGGCGCGTCGAACGATAACCTCGACGAAGTGCTCCTTACCGATCCCCGGAATGTCTGCGGCGTGAAAATCTTTATGGGTTCGTCGACGGGTAACATGCTGGTCGATGACCCCCGGACGCTCGAAAGCCTGTTCAGCCAGGTACCCTTGCTCATCGCCACGCACTGCGAAGACGAGGTCACCGTGCGCGCCAATGCCGAAGCCTACCGGCAGCGGTACGGTGACGACGCCCCGGCCCGCGTTCATCCTGAAATCCGCTCGGTCGAAGGCTGCCTGAAGTCGAGTGCGTTCGCTGTCGAACTCGCCAAGAAACACAACACCCGCCTGCACATTCTGCACATTTCGACGGAGGAAGAAATCGCGTTGTTCAGCAACGCCCCGCTGACCCGCGACAAGCGCATCACGTCGGAAGTCTGCGTCCACCACCTCTGGTTCGATGCCACCGATTACGAGCGGCTGGGCAACCAAATCAAATGCAACCCGGCCATCAAGGAAGCCCGCCACAAAGCCGCGCTGTTCCGGGCTTTGCTCGACGACCGCTTCGACGTCATCGCCACCGACCACGCCCCGCACACCTGGGCCGAAAAACAGCAGCCGTACTGGTCGGCTCCGGCGGGGTTGCCGCTGGTGCAGCACCCGCTTTTGATGATGCTCGAATTCTACCACCAGGGGAGGATTTCCCTCGAAAAAATTGCCCAGAAAATGGCCCACGCCCCGGCTGAATGCTTTCAGATTGACCGCCGGGGTTACCTGCGCGAGGGCTACTGGGCCGACCTCGCGCTGGTGGATTTGCGCCGCCCGACGACGGTTTCCAAAGCCACCATCCTCTACCAGTGCGGCTGGTCGCCGCTCGAAGGACACACGTTCGGTTCGACGGTTACGCACACCGTCGTGTCGGGGCATTTGGCCTACGCCGAGGGGCGTTTTGACGAAAGTCGGATGGGGCGGCGGCTAGCGTTTGACCGGTGAAGAACCCCACCCAACCCTCCCCTACCGGGAGCAGGGCCGTTAAGTTCTGGTTGGGAAAGCTGAGAATGTTCAAGGTTCAATGCACAATGTTCAATGGGTTATTTCTCTGACTTTCAATCATTGAGCATTGAGCATTGAACATTGAGCATTGAACATTACCTACCATAGTAGTAGAACTTAACAGCCCTGCCTACCGGGAGGGCTGTTCGATGGAGTGTTTTTAGCCCTCCCAGTAGGGGAGCAGGGCCGTTAAGTTCTACACCTACGGTAGACAATGCTCAATGTTCAATGCTCAATTCTCAATATTCAATGATTGAAAGTCAGAGAAATAACCCATTGAACATTGAGCATTGAAAATTGAACATTTTTAGCGTTCCCAATCAGAACTTAACAGCCCTGCAGTAGGGGAGGGTTGGGTGGGGTTTTACAAAAAAGCTCCCCGCATCGAAAGCAGGGAGCTTTTTTCAAACGCAGAAACACCACGGGGGGCAACCCCAAAGGAAAATCAGCCGAGAACGGTTTTGAAGCGGTTCAGGCGGACGCTCGAAAAGCAGCGCCGCAGAATCCGCCGGTACATGCCACCGAATTGTTCGTAACACCAGCTTTGCAGGGAATTAACCTCCTCAGGGAGGAGCATGCGGATGGCCTTTTTCAATTCTTTTTCGAAGAGTTTAGCATCAAAACTCACCTTTTGCAGGATGACTTTGATGTACTCAAGTAAGGTAATCGCCATAGTTCATGGTAGGGTTTAGGTGTGGATAGGTCAAAAACCAATGCCGCAATGGAATTTGCCGCAATGGAATTGCCGCCGTGCGGAAACAGGCGGCGTACTCGTTGAACAATGGGGAACCGCAGTACCTTTGTAACGATGAAAGTTCGAAAAAGTCGTTTTCTTTTTCCAATTTTTTTTTGGGTTTGTTCGTTGGGGGGTTCCCGCGCGCAGGAAAACGCCCTTCAACTTGAACTGGGGGCCTCGCCGCTGCCCCTCAACCGGCCGTTCACCATCACGGTCGTCATCCGCAACAGCGAAGAACGCAGCTACGGGCGCTTTCCCGATCTGCCGGGTTTCACCAAACGCGGCACCTCGTCCACGACGGTCAACGACCGCACGGGCATCACCCAGCGCATCACGCAGAACTACGCCGCCAACCGACCCGGCCTGTTTTTGATTCCGCCGTTCAGCATGGTGGTCAACGGCCAGACGGTTCGCTCCCCCGGCGGGCCAATCACCGTCACCCCCGACGAAGCCCTGGCCGAAGCGGAAGCCGAACCCGAAGCAGAAGAAACCGAGGCCGCTCCCGCCTCCGCCACCGGCGACGCGTTTTTGTCGCTCCAGGCCAACCGGCGGCAGGTGTTTGTGGGCGAGGGCTTCACGGTGCGGCTGGCCTTTCTCGTGGCCGATGACGCCCGCCAGGAGTTCCAGTTTTTTCAGCTCAACGAGCAAATCGCGGAGATTTTGCCCAAAATCCGCCCGGCCAACTGCTGGGAGGAAAACTTCGGCATTTCGGGCGAACCCCAGACCCGGCGGGTCGTGCTGAACGGGCGGCGTTACACCGAATACCGGGTGTTCGAGGCGGCCTATTTTCCGCTCAATGCGCAGCCCGTGACGTTCCGGAAGGTGAGCCTTCGGGTACGGAGCCATCCGGTCGGCAAGCCTGAGCAGGCCGCGTTGCGCATGTTCGACACCGAGCCGTTTCGGGTGCAGCCCAAGCCCCTGCCCCCTCACCCCCAGCGGGAGCGCGTGGCCGTGGGCGCGTTTCGGTGGGAAGAAAACCTCCAGCCCGCTCGGGGCATCACCGGCCAGACGCTCACCTACACCGTGCGCATCACGGGCGAGGGCAACCTGGCGGGCGTAGACCTGCCCCACCCGCCCAACGACGAGGTCTTCGACGTGTACCCACCCGACGTGCGGCAGTCCATCAGCCGCCGGGCTGGCCGGGTAAGCGGCGAGAAGGTGTTCACGTTTCAGTTAATTCCCAAAAAAGCGGGCAACTACGCCCTGAGCCGATTGCTGGCATGGACGGCCTTCAACCCCAGAACGGGGCAGTACGAAACCCACCGCCCCGCCGCGACCGTGCGCGTGACCGGCCCGGCCCTGGCCAGCGCTACCGATACGCCCGCCGACCCGCTCTACGCCAACCTCAACCAACTCGACAGCACCGAACCCTTCCGCGATTACCGCGACCTCGTCAAGCACGGGGCCAACATCCTCCTGGCCATCCTGCTCGGCGGCACCATCGCGATTTTCTGGCGGAGCAAATCTTGAACCGAGTCGCAAGCAGTAAGGTCGTAAGTCATAACTGACGACCTTACTGCTTGCGACTCACGACTTACGACTCTTTCATGTCCAGCACCTACGGCACGCTTTTCAAACTTTCCACCTTCGGCGAATCGCACGGCCCGGCCATCGGCGTCGTCATCGACGGCTGTCCGGCGGGGCTGGCGCTCGACCTGGAGTTCATCCAGCACGAACTCGACCGCCGCAAACCCGGCCAGAGCCGCATCACCACCCAGCGCCGCGAGGCCGACACGGTGGAAATCCTGAGCGGGGTTTTCGACGGAAAAACCACCGGCACGCCCCTGGCGATGCTGATTCGCAACGAAGACCAGCGCTCGAAAGACTACGGCCACATCGCCGAGCAGTTCCGCCCCTCGCACGCCGACTACACCTACCAGGCCAAGTACGGCATCCGCGATTACCGGGGCGGGGGGCGCTCCTCGGCCCGCGAAACCGCCGCCCGCGTAGCCGCAGGGGCCGTGGCCAAACTCCTGCTCCAACGCGAGGGCGTGCAGATTCAGGCTTACGTGTCGCAGGTGGGGAAACTGAAACTGGAAACGCCCTACCAACACCTCGATTTGGCCAAAGCCGAAGAAAACGCCGTCCGCTGCCCCGACCCGGCGATGGCCGAGGCGATGTTTGAATACATCGACGAAACCCGCAAGCGCGGCGACAGCGTGGGCGGGGTGATTGCCTGCGTGATTCAGAACTGCCCCGTGGGCCTCGGCGAGCCAGTGTTCGACAAACTCCACGCCGAACTGGGCAAGGCCATGCTGAGCATCAACGCCGTGAAGGGCTTCGAGTATGGCAGCGGCTTCGCGGGCGTGGAATTGTACGGCTCCGAACACAACGACGAATATTTCACCGACGAAACCGGGCGTGTGCGCACGAAAACCAACCACTCGGGCGGCATCCAGGGGGGCATCGCCAACGGCGAGGACATTTACTTTCGCGTCGCCTTCAAGCCCACAGCCACCATCATGCAGGACCAGGCCAGCGTGGACATGCACGGCCAGCCCGCCACCGTGCAGGGCAAGGGCCGCCACGACCCCTGCGTGGTGCCCCGCGCCGTGCCCATCGTCGAGGCCATGGCCGCCCTGGTACTGGTGGATTTTTACCTCCGCAACCGGGCGGAAAAGTGGTAACTTCGGGTGAAAATTGAACCGTCATGCATGCTTTCAAAACCATACCCGAACCCGGTGACGACCTGCAAGTGACGCTTCCGGAGGAGTTTCGGAATAAAAAAGTGGAGGTTATCGTGCTCGAAGTGGCGGAGCAACTCCCCGCCGGACCGCAGCCAACTAAGCGGCTGAACCTCATCACGATGCCGTTGGGCGGAATGCCGTTCAACCGGGAAGATTGCTACGATGACGACCGGATTAAATTCTGAACCCACGGCCTCCGCCACCTCTTCACGCACAACGTCGGCGACTTCGCGGCCTTCCCCGACTTCGTGCTGATTCCCCTTGAACTTCCCCGATGAATTTGCTTTCCGCTGAAAACCTTGCCAAGTCGTTCGGCGACCGCTGGCTGTTCAAAAACCTGAACGTGGGCCTAAGCCAGGGCGAAAAAGTGGCCCTCGTGGGCCAGAACGGCTCCGGCAAAACCACGCTGCTCGACGTTTTGGCGGGCCTCCAGCCCCCCGACGAGGGCAGCGTCGCCCTGCGCCGGGAGGTGCGGCTGGGGTATTTGAACCAGAATCCCGTTTTCGACGAAAGCCTGAGCGTGATGGACACGCTCTTCGCCCTCGACACGCCCGTGGTGCGGGCGGTGAAAGCCTACGAGGCCGCACTGGCTCACCACCAGGAAGCCGCCATCAACCTGGCCCTCGAAGGCATGGAAACCCACCAGGCCTGGGACTACGAAGCCCAGGTGAAGCAGGTGCTGGGAAAATTGGGCATCGCCGAAACCGACTTTGACCGGCCCGTGGGCATGCTCTCGGGCGGGCAGCGCAAGCGCGTGGCCCTGGCGCGGGTGCTGCTCTCGGAGCCGGATTTGCTGATTCTAGACGAGCCGACCAACCACCTTGACCTTGACACCATCGAGTGGCTCGAAAACCACCTGGCCAGTTCCAACCTCACGCTGCTGCTCGTCACCCACGACCGGTATTTTCTCGACCGGGTTTGCACCGAAATTCTCGAACTCACCGACGGTCGATTGTACCGGCACAAAGGCACCTACGCAAAGTTTCTGGAAAACAAAGCCGAACGCCAGGCCGTCGAAGCCGCCGAGGTGGACAAAGCCCGGAACCTGTTCCGCCGCGAGCTCGACTGGATGCGCCGCCAGCCCAAAGCCCGGGGCACCAAAGCCCAGTACCGCATCGACGCGTTTCACGAAGTGAAGGAAAAAGCGAGCCAGAAAAAAGCGGGCGCCTCGCTCGAACTGAACGTGAAAATGGCCCGGCAGGGCAGCAAAATCCTCGAAATCGAGCACCTCAGCAAAGCGTTCGGCGAGAAACGGGCCGTCGCCGATTTCAGCTACACGTTTCGCAAAAAGGATCACCTGGGCATCGTCGGGCCGAACGGCGTGGGCAAAACCACGTTTTTGAACCTGATTACCGGCCAGCTTTCGCCCGACGCGGGCACGGTCACGCCGGGCGAAACGACCAAATTCGGCTACTACCGCCAGGAAGAATTTCCGTTCCAGGACGAACAGCGGGTCATCGACGTGGTGAAGGAAGTGGCCGAGGTCATCACGCTGGGCACGGGCGAGACGATTTCGGCCAGCCAGTTTCTCCAGAAATTTCTGTTCGACCCCAAAAAACAGTACGACGTGGTCGGGAAGCTCTCCGGCGGCGAGCGGCGGCGGCTTCAGCTCATGCGCGTGCTGCTGCAAAGCCCCAACTTCCTCATCCTCGACGAGCCGACCAACGACCTCGACATCAGCACACTCAACGTGCTCGAAGAATTTCTGGAAGGTTTCGGCGGCTGCCTGCTGCTCGTCTCCCACGACCGCTACTTCATGGACCGGCTCGTGGAGCACCTGTTCGTGTTCGAGGGCGAAGGCCGCATCCGCGATTTTCCCGGTAACTACACGGACTTCCGCGAAGGGCTGGGGGCAGGGAGCGAGGGGCAGGGTGCAACGCCGAAAGCAGCAATGCCTTTGCCCCCTGCCCCAAGCCCCCCGCCCCCTGCTCCCAAGCGCCGCCTCAGTTTTAAGGAGCAGCGGGAGTACGAAACGCTGGAAAAAGCAATCGCCGACCTGGAACGGCAGCGCGCCGAACTCACCGAACGGCTGAACTCCGGAGCCGGTGATTACCAGCAAATCAGCCTCTGGGCGAAGGAAATCGAGGAAATCAACCACGTCCTCGAAGAAAAAGAACTCCGCTGGCTGGAGCTTTCGGAGTACGCCTGAGGAACGGGATTTTTAGGAGTGAGTAGTCAGGAATGAGGAGTGAGTAGGCTGCATTTCTACTCACTCCTCACTCCTGACTACTCACTCCTTTTCTGCCCATGCTGACTGACCCCCGACAAACGCCCAATGCCCCCGGCCCCGACGAGGAACTGGCCAACGAAACCTACACCACCTTCACCCGCGAAGGGGCCGACGTGCCCGATTTGCAGCCCCTGCTCGACGACTACACCGACCAGGATAAACTCGATGAGCAGCAGCGCGACATCGAAGGCGAACGGCCACCAACTCCCCGGCCCGACGACCGTTCCTGAAAAAGCGGTGGGCGTCTGGCGGCAAACGGCTAACTTGCCGCCCGTTCGCCCCTCTTTTTTTTCATGAACGAAATCCTTGATTTTTTCCGGTACCTGACCGACTCCGAAGAGATTCTCCGCACGGGGGGGCTGGTGCTGGTCACGCTGATTGTATTCGCCGAAAACGGCCTGTTTTTCGCGTTTTTCCTGCCCGGCGATTACCTGCTCTTCCTGGCGGGGGTGTTCTGCGGCACCAAAGTGCTCGACGTGCCGCTGTGGGTGATGATGAGTTGCCTGTTCGTGGCGGCCGTCGTCGGGTCGCTGACGGGCTACCTGTTCGGGCGGTATTTTGGCCGTCGGCTGGAGTCACGCCCCGACTCGCTGTTTTTCAAACGCCGCAACATCGAAACCACCCGCAAGTATTTCAACAAGTACGGGGCACGTACGCTGATTATCAGCCGGTTTCTGCCCGTCGTGCGCACCTTCGCGCCCATCGTGGCGGGGGTGGTTCGAATGCCGTTCGGGCGGTTCCTGTTCAACAACGTCTTCGGGGCCGTTCTGTGGGTGGGCCTGCTGGTGGGCGGTGGGTTTTACTTCGGCGAACGTTTCCCGTGGATCATCAACTACGTCCACTACATCATCATTTTCTTCCTGGCCGTCACCACCTACACCGTCGTGCGCGGGTACCTCAATGCCCGGCGGGTGGATCTGGATGCGGAAGATTAGCCCGATCGAGCGAGTTCGTGTATCCTCAGCGGGACGTTTTCAAGCAAAAACCCCGGCCTGGCAGGCCGGGGTTTTTGCTTGAAAACACAACAGAAAATCACAGTTTTTTCTTGGGTGCCGTGGAAGCGGGTTTGGCGCTGGCGGCTGATCCACCGCCGCCGCGCGTCAGGATGGCCCGCTGCCAGGCGCTCATCGGGAACGACTGCACCACGGGCAGGGGCTTGGCATCGGGGGCGGCGTTGGGGGCCTTGCCGCCCCCGCTCGTGCTGGTGTAGGCGTCGCGGCCCGAAATCACTTCAAAAATCATGTTCTCGCCCTGCCGTTCGTAGCTGGTGATGAAGCGGACGCCCCCGGCCACGAACTCACAAACCAGTCGGTTGCCGATGAAAAACGCGTCCATTTTAACCGAATTTTTCTGGTCAATCTGGTAAATGCCCCGCTGCGGGTTCACGCGCACGATTTCGTAGTTGGCTCCACCCTTGAGTGTATCGGCCCCAAACGAAGTAATCAGGCTGTACCGGCTGGTGTCGGCGGTGGGTTTGATTTCAATGACCATCGGAATGCGCTGGTAGCGGTTGGGCATGGTCCAAACGTTGAGGCTACCCCGCCATTTACCCACCCAGGTCTGGGGGAAAAGCGGTACGACGACCACCGACCGGTTGGCCGCCGACGGGTTGGCGGCGGGCTTGGCCGTCTGGGGTTGTTGAGCGGGGCGGGCTTGGGTGTTACGGGGTTGGATGATGTCAGAAGAAGTGTTTTGCGCGAGAACCGACAGGCAGGTCAATGACAGTAAAAACGTAGAGAAAAAGCGCATGGGTTGTTGAGGAGTAGGTTGAACAGGGCTGAAAATTACGCATTTTTGAGAAGGCAGCGCGACAGAATGGAAAACTTTTGAGCGAACGGTTGCTTAACGGTCCTATTTTTGGTTGACCGGAGGGCGTAAGTTTGCGGCGTTCGGCTGCTGCTGCCCAAACCCTGCCGGATGTTACCAAACCTGTTCACCAACCCCATGAATCGCCGCATTTTCCTCCAAACTACCTCGCTGGCTACCCTCGGCGCGCTGACGGCCCAGGCCGCTCCCGCCGCCAAACCCATCGGCCTCCAGCTTTACACGCTCCGCAACGAAATCGGCAAAATGGGCATCGAGAAGGTGCTGATCGAAATCGCCCGGATGGGCTACCAGAACGTAGAAAATTTTGGCTATGGCGGGGGTAAATTTTTTGGAAAAACGCCCGCCCAGTTCCGCAAACTCCTCGCCGACAACGGCCTGAAATCGCCTAGCGGGCATTACCTCACGGGCCGCTCGAAGGCCATGAAATCCGAGGGTTTGACCAACAATTGGCAACGGGCCGTCGATGACGCCGCCGCCGTGGGCCAGCAGTTCATGGTCATCGCTTACCTCATGCCCGACGAGCGCAAACCCGACGACTACCGCCAACTCTACAGCCTGCTCAACCGGGGCGGCGAAGCCGTGAAAAAAGCCGGAATGCAGCTTTGTTACCACAACCACGATTTCGAGTTCACCGAAAAAGTGGATGGCCAGAAGCCCTACGACCTGATTTTGAAAAACACCGACCCGAAACTGGTGCAGATGGAGGTCGATTTGTACTGGATTACGAAAGCGGGCGAAAGCGCGCCGGACTACTTCAAAAAACACCCCGGCCGGTTCCCGCTCTGGCACGTGAAGGACATGGCCAAAACGCCCCAGCAGGAATTTGCCGAGGTGGGCCAGGGATCGATGGACTTTGCCGCGCTGTTCAAACACGCCAAAACCGCCGGGATGAAGCACTACTTCGTCGAGCAGGACGAGAGCAAACGCTCGCCGATGGAGAGCGTGAAGATGAGCGCCGATTTTATCAAAAACGCGAAATGGGGATGAAAACCAGTTGGCAGTGGGCAGTGGGCAGCGGGCGGCGTTCCGCTTGGCAAAAGTTGTTGACTGCCGTTTTGATTTCCGCTTCAGCCGGAATTTATGCCCAGACTCCGAAAAACGTGACGAGCATTCTGGAAATCGTGGACGTGGAATCGGGGAAACGCACCGTGGTTCACGAAGAAAGACGGCATTTTGAGGCCCCCAACTGGACGCTCGACGGGCGGTACCTCGTCGTCAACGCCGACGGGAAGCTGTACCGAATTCCGACTACGGGCGGGGTGCTGGAGGAAATTCCGCTTCAGACCGACGCCAAACTCAACAACGACCACCTCCTCGGTCCCGACGGCAAGACGGTGTTCATTTCGGCCAACGGCACGTCCGACTACCGCTCGTCGCTGATTTACCGGGTGCCCATCACCGGCGGTAAACCCATCCTCATTACGCCCAACGGGCCGAGTTACCTCCACGGCGTGTCGCCCGACGGCAAAACCCTGGCCTACTGCGCCGAGCGCGCCACTGGTTGGGACGTGTACACGATTCCCGCCGACGGCGGTGAGGAAAAGCGCCTCACTACCGCCGAGGGCCTCGACGACGGCCCCGAGTACAGCCCCGATGGAAAATACATTTACTTCAACTCCCACCGCACGGGCCGGATGCACCTCTACCGGATGCGACCCGACGGCTCCAACCAGGAGCAATTGACCACCGACAGCCTCGACAACTGGTTCGCCCACCCTTCGCCCAACGGCCGTTCGCTGGTGTACATCAGCTACCTCCGGGACCAAAAGGGCAGGCACCCCTTCGGCCAGGACGTGAAGCTCCGCCTGATGGACCTGCGCATGGCCCAGCGCCGTATCCGCGATTTGACCGAGGTGTTTTTTGGCGGGCAGGGCACCCTCAACGTGCCGAGTTGGTCGCCCGACAGCCGCCGGGTGGCCTTCGTGCGGTACCGGGTGGAGCCGTGAAGGGCGATGAGGAAAGTAAGAACAAGAAATGAAAAATAAGGAAGGAAAAAGGAAAGGCAGGTTCTCGCCTTCTTCATTTCTTGTTTTTCATTTCTTGCTCTTACTTTCTTTTTTCCTTTTCGCGGAGGTAGTGATTCCAAAGCAAAAACGTGGCGGCGGTGCGATGGGGTCGGAAGGTTTCAGCGATTTCGGCCAGGGCTTCGCGGGGGGTGTCGCGGGGCAGTCGTTTGACCGACTTCAGTGCGTTCACCGCCGCCAGGTCACCCAGCGGAAACACGTCGGGGCGGCGGAGGGCCATCATCAGGTAGATGTCCGCCGTCCAGGTGCCGATGCCGGGCAGTTGCACTAGCGCGGTCCGGACGGCTTCGTTGGGGTGGTGGGTCAGGCTTTCCAAATCCAGTTTCCCGCTCACCACGGCTTCGGCCAGGGCGCGGCCGTACCGCGTTTTTTGGCGGCTGAAAAAACAAGCCTTCAATTCCTCGTCGCTCAGGGTCAGGAAGCCTTCGGGCGTGACTGCGCCGAGCCGTTGGCGCAGTTTTTCAAACGCCGCCTTTGCCGACGCCAGCGAAACCTGCTGTTCGAGGATGATGTGGAGCAACGTCGGGAAACCCGGCTCGCGGTGCCAGAGGGGCGGGTAGCCGTGGGTTTCGAGAATCTGGGCCAAGTCCAGGTCGCGGCGGGCCAGGCTGTCGCAGGCTTCAACCAAACCCGCTTCGTTCAGAACAAACTCCATTTGCCGACGGTGTGGGTTCGTTCGTGCTCCAGTAACCACTGCTTCCGCCACAAATCGCCGCCGTAGCCCACCAGTTTGCCGTCCGAACCAATGACCCGGTGGCAGGGCACGAGAATCGTCAGCGGGTTCTGCCCGTTGGCCGACGCGGCGGCGCGGATGCACTTCTCGTCGCCGAGGGCGCGGGCGAGGTGGAGGTAGCTCGCCGTTTTTCCGAAGGAAATCTTCAGCAACTCCGCCCAGACTTTCCGCTGAAACGCCGTGCCTGCGGGCTGTATCGGCAGATCGAACTCCTGAAGTTTTCCCGAAAAATACGCGTCCAGTTGGGCCACGCAGGCCCGCAGCGGGGCGCTTGCTTCCGCCGTGGCGGGTCGGGGTGGGCGGGGGCGTTTGTTCGTTTCGGGAAAAAGCACGGAGATTACGTGCGTTTCCGTACCAACGATTTCGAGCAAGCCTAAGGGCGAGTCGTAGTGGAGGATGAATTCGGCCATGCGGGGGCGTTTTCTTTCCGAAAAGATACGCAACTTTACCCGGACGAAAATCCGATTTCTCTTGCTTTTCAAGAACCCCAAAACTTTCGCCCCATGAACGCAGTCCTTCAGAAACTCAACGTCAAGCCGGGCGTGACCGCACTGGTCGAAAACGTGCCCGCCGACCTGCAACCGCTCATCGATGACCTTAAATCCGTGGCCACCGTGTACGACGCCACGCTCGGTGCCGACCCGGTGCAGTGGGCCTTGATTTTCGTAACCAAACAAACGGAAATCGACGCCCTCACGCCCCTCGTGGCCGAAAAAGCCCCCGGCGACGCGGCGGTGTGGTTTGCGTACCCGAAGGGCACGTCCAAACGGTACAAATGCAACTTCAACCGCGACACGGGCTGGGCCACGCTGGGCCGCTACGGCTTCGAGGGCGTCCGGCAGGTGGCCATCGACGACGACTGGTCGGCCCTGCGCTTCCGGCGGGTGGAATTCGTAAAAACCATGAAACGGGACCCGAAGCGGATGCTGACGAAAGTAGAACCGTGATGTGGAACGACTTTGTTGCATCGCTAAAAAAACAGGAGAGCGGGCAGGGTTAGATTTGAGGAGCAAAACCAAAACCAACCCCCGCCTCTCCTGATGAGCAAAGATAACCAAACCAAAGCCGCCCCCGCGCCACGGACCGGCCCTAACCCCCCCTACCGGATTATCAACTGGCCCGACTACAGCCTGGGCGGGGAAGCCGGTGCTGGCCCAGCGCGGCGAGGCCATCGCCGGGATTGCCACCACCGACCGGGCCACCTGGAAACGAGCCGTCGGCCATCAGGTGCGCAGCCAAGGCGAAGTGAACATGTTACGTTACAAGACCCTCTTGGGTGAGCGCATTCGAGGGCGAGAGTTGGTCAACCAAGCCAGTGAAGTAGCTCTGAACTGCAAGCTCCTGAACCGGTTTGCCCAACTGGGTTTACCTCAATCACGCCTGATTAGGCCGTGAGTAGATGCAACAAAGTCATTGCAAGCTATGGGCTAAAAAAGTCCAGCGTTTTGAACGCTGGACAACGAGAATAAAACTTACTCAAGGTTTTGAAGTATTTGAAATAGTTCAGAGATAAGTTTCCAGTTTAAACTAAAGAAGATAAATATTAAAATTATTCGTAATAGTGCAACCACATGATACATCTTCGCATAGATATTGTTAGACTTTAAAATAAGAAACGGCAAATGAATGTATTAGACTTGTTGCGACGAACAAAATAAATATTAAATTTGTGCATGAATATTTCGAC